>R24__coassemble_398_pt1 | contig 29990 bp, 23 predicted proteins | sample R24__metabat2_high_PE_045 | metagenome-assembled genome bin R24 | reverse complement strand
ATGAATTTTGCGATTATTTTTTATTTTTTTATTTAACTAATTTATTTTTAGATAGGTAACAATATGTGTTAATAAATCATAATGTAATAGGACTAAAGTTTTTGAAGGTAACTGTATAAATATTATTTTTACAAAGTTATAAAAAAAAATTGAAATAACAAAGGGAAAAGAAGAAAATCTTTCAAAGTCAATGTGGCGAAATGTCCATTCAGGACTTTTGACACTTATTTTCTTCTAAAGAAAATGAACATAAATCAGAAGGAATAGAAACTATTATAATAAGCGGGATAGGTACCTGTCCCCTGTCACTCCTCTATCACTATAGAGTTGTTATAATATCACTCTTAGGATTTCTTGAGATTGTATGTGTTTATTGTTGGTTATATGTTCTTTGTAAAAATCTAAAAATAATGAGAGTCTGTCATTTCTCTCTTGTTTGGTTGAAGTCAAGGGAGAAAGATGGCTTGGCTCAAAACCTAAGGCTTTTGCGAAATCATAGAGAAAAAACAGATGAAAGTCTTTGAGTTCCTTGTCTTCTTTTTCGTTCAGTTCAACGATAGAGGAATACAGAAAAGAATAAATGTCTTCGTCTTTCAGTTCTTCTTTTAGAGATAGGGTTATAACTTCGGTAAGAAAGAAAGCCAAAGATGATTTTATGATATTACAATATATATAGTTGAGATTCCTTAGTATATTTACTTCTTTGAGTTGCGAGAGATTGTTCTTTGGATTTACGTATGCTATAAGACTAAGCAACTGCAAGGGCTGAAACAAAGATGAATGTATGGCTGCATTCTTTTTTCTTCCTCCTTTGATGATGAAAGACTTCAGTCCCCAATCTTTTGTATAAACCTGTACGATATTACTGCTCTCCTTGTAGGGAATAGATTTTAAGACAATACCTTCAGTCTTTTCTATCATGGAAGAAAGTTTATTTTATGATAAGTATTTTACCGCTTGCTTTGGTTACAGCTCCGTCATTGTCTGCGTAAGAAAAGATATAATAAACACCAGAGCCGACTCTTTGTCCGTTGAAATTCTTTCCGTCCCATACAGCTTGCCCCCCCATAGATTTTAGGTGAGCAACTTCTCTTCCATTAGCATCTGTTATTCTTACATCTGAATCATTAACAAAGCCTCTTATAGCAATGCTACCATAATAATCTTCTCTTACAGGGTTAGGGAAAGCAATAAGTTTTTCTTCCTCTTCAGCTGCAGGAGTAGCATCAGAACGATAGGATATAATTCCTCGGTCTGTGCCTATGAACACTTCACCTGTTATAGGATGTGCTGCCATACATATTATCTTGTTAGATAACAATGGAGAGTTCTCTGCAGTGAAGTGCATTATTTCTTTATCTCCATTAGGTGAAAGAAGATATACACCGTTTCTTTCGGTACCTATCCATTTTCTGTTGGCACCATCTACCATTATACATTGAATATTTTCAAAGCTTAGTAGGTATTGTGCTTCTATACCTTCAGTATAAACAATATTGTTGCACTCTACAGGAGCAGTTAAGCCTGCACCGTTAAAAGCATTGTCTAATGAGTATATAACTTTTATTCCTTTTTCAGTGCCTATCCAAATCTCTCCCTCAAGATCCTGAGTCATGCAATTGAGTCTGTCGGTTTTGAGCAGAGAACCGTTGTTAGGGTCTATATTACGTATGCTAAGACTGTCATTATTGACAATTATACACTTGCCGTTGATACTATAAATCAAACGGTAGTGCCTTATTTTGTCTTCAGTTATTCCTTTTATTTGGTCGTTTGCTGTAAAGAAGTTTGTGGTGTTGAATCCTCCCCATTCTCCTCTATAGTTTAGGAAAGAAAAGCAGTAATCTACTAAAGAACTTGCTACAAGTAAGTTTCCTGATTTGTCGTACTCTACACCCGCAACACGATAGGTTCCCCAAAAAGGGTAGATGTATTTATTGGTATTAGTACTGTCGAAAATGTTTATCAAGGTATCATTCTGGATTTCCCAGATACCATTATACCAAGAAGCAGCCATGACGTGCTTTTCATCGTTAGGGTCTATGGCAATGTCTATAACATCACGCAAAACTTGAGGATGTTGTTTTAAATAAGACTCTCTCTCTACAGGCCACCAATAAGCTCCATTATAGATATAAACATGACCTTCTAAATAACGGTTACTAAGAATCTCTGTTCTTCCTCCCGGAGCAACATATAGCTTGCCTTCGCTTGTAAATTTCATATTGTATGAGTCTGTTGTCAAAGGACCTATAGGAAAAGTAATGTCAGTAGGGACTATAGTATCTTTATCTGCAAAATACATATAGTTTGGAATGTAGATAAGTCCCTGATATTTGTGGGCAATCCATAGATTGTCTTTTTCTAAAAGAGCATCTTTGTAATCAACTATAGAGTTTTTTATAGGATGATTTGCTTCTGAAATGGCAAATTTTTGGTTGAAGTTAGTATCATAAACGTTAAGTCCCTCCCAAGTTCCCATTATAACACCTTCATCAAAGGTCCTGATGTAAGGTATATAATAAGAAGAGATGAGAGTATCCATTGTGTTGCCGTCATATTTGAAGACCATATCATTTGTGCTTGTTCCCGTGTAAGCACTGATAAGTAGTTTGTCTTTTCCAAGCTTTCCTACAAATTTAACTTCTCGTTTTGAGGAATTGTCTGTTGCATCTTCTCCTCCAAGAAGAACTCTATGCCAAGACTGACTTGAAGCAAGAGTTGTATAATTCTTATAAGCACAAAGCAGACCTTCTGCTGAGCCTACAAAGAAAGCTGTATCGTTGCTGATAATACTATTTACTGCAATAGCAGAAGAGTTTTCTCCAACATACCAAGTGTCGTATATCTCATGTCTTTTGAGGTCTAACACAACAACACCAAAGCCACATGCTAAGAAAGCTTTGTTGTCAATAAAGTAAATGCTGTTGATGGTTTTATTTCCTTCTATAAAACGGTTCTTTATGTCGGGTATGTTATAAACAATGCCGTTTTGCAGAATGTCAATATTTGCATTATCATAAGCGATGACTGCTGTTTTGGTTATGCTGTCAAAACCTACAATATTAATACCTGCATCCGACAGACCTTGAACCTTAGAAAGGGTTTTAGATTGTCCTGTTTTAGGATTGTAATAAAACAGAGAAGAAGGACAAGCAACTAAGATTTCTTCATCTGCTTTTACTACATTATAAGTACGATAGTATGACAGATGTTCTCTCCATTTGCCTATTTCAACGTTCTGAGATTTATATTGACCAAAAACATTTCCTATACTTAGTATAGAACACAACATTAAGACAACTAAAACTCTTTTACTCATTGTTTATTCTGTTTTTTTATTCTATACTTTCTTTTAATCTCTCTGCATTTTCTGCTAATTGCAAAGCATCTAAAATATCTTGAATATCACCATCCATAAAAGTTTGTAGATTATAACTTGTATAGTTTATTCTATGGTCGGTTATTCTTGATTGAGGATAGTTATAGGTACGAATTTTTGCACTTCTATCTCCTGTACTAACCATTGTCTTTCTTTTAGCAGAAATACCATCAAGATACTTTGAATACTCTTTTTCAAATAAACGAGTACGCAAAACAGTCATTGCCTTTTCTAAATTCTTTACTTGAGATTTCTGGTCTTGACAAGAAACAACAATACCTGTAGGAATGTGTGTAAGACGAATAGCTGAATAAGTAGTATTTACACTTTGACCACCAGGACCTGAAGCACAGAAAATATCTTTACGAATATCGCTCATCTTTAAATCAACATCAAACTCTTCTGCTTCAGGTAAGACAACAACACTTGCTGCTGATGTATGTACTCTTCCTTGTGTTTCAGTCTGAGGTACTCTTTGAACACGATGAACTCCACTTTCATATTTCATTTGACCATAAACACCATCTTTTCCGCTGACATTTATGACTATTTCCTTATATCCGCCTGAAGTTCCTGCTGTATAATCCACTATTTCTGCTTTCCATCCTCTTTTTTCAAAGTATTTCATATACATACGATACAAATCTCCTGCGAATATGCTTGCTTCATCACCACCTGTTCCTGCTCTTATTTCAAAGATAGCGTTTTTGTCATCTTGAGGGTCTTTTGGTATAAGCATAAGACGAATATCTTCTTCCATTTTTTCTTTCTTTATGGCAAGAGAGTTTAGTTCTTCTTTCGCCATATCTCTAAAGTCTTCGTCTTTTTCAGTTTCTAACACATGTTTTGCATTATCTATGTTGGATAATACATCTTTATATTGGTGATAAGCAGCAATTATAGGTTCCAAATCCTTGTATTCTTTGTTCAATTTCACATAGTTTTTCATATCATTAACTATGTTAGGGTCTTGAACCTTTTGTTCTATCTCAAGATACTTTTTGTTTATCGCTTCTAATTTGTCTAACATTGTTATTTTCCTTGTTTATAAGTCAAAAATTAATCTTCTCTCGTCAATGAGTTTATTATTTGTTTGCCGTTTTCGTCAGGTATAATCTTAGAACCAAAGTTGATGTCAGTTTTTACGCTTCCATCAGCATTTATTCCTTTGATTGCAATTACATTCATGTAGATATTGCTTTTTTCATTTAGACGCATAAATCTGTCGCCGTTGAAATATTGTAACATCTCTTCAAAGTTGTCGTTGGCAAGGCTACTATTGCCTTGCATATCAAAGAATTTAATTTTGTTTTTTGAGCTTGTAATCATAGCGATTTCAGTCTGTTTAACTCTAAGTTCTCCTTTTGGAGTAGAGAAAACAATAACATCTTCTACTAATTCATCATTTTTGTATGTAAATTCTTGTGCAATCCTTCCATCTGAATGATAAACAGACCAAAGTCCTTCTTTCTTTCCTTGCACATAATCTCCTTTGATACGAACTTGTTTTGTTGGAAAATATTCTTTATATTCTCCTTGTAGAACATCATCTTTGTATGTCGCAGTATAGTATCCGTATGTTTGAAGACTTTTATAGAACTGACCATTACGTACTCCTGCAATATATGAAGTTACTTGCAAAACTTCTTTTCCGTCATCATCATAAAGTTTTTCTTTTCCGTGTTTCTTATTGTCTTTGTACTCTACTTCGGTTATGCGTTTTCCTTTCTCGTTGAAATATTTCCAAGTGCCTTGTTTTTGTTTGTTAATGTAGTTTCCTTCTGCTTGCACTTTGCCATTAGGGAACAAAAGCCAAGTATGAGCGTCTTTTCCTTTGTTGGTGAAATAATTCTTTATGGTAACATTACCTTTGCTGTCATAATAATAGAAAGTATCTACAGGATAGTCATCTTTGTAGTTGCCTTCCATAGTTTTCTTTCCATTTTTAGCCACTTTAACCCAATGACCTTGCTTTTTGCCTTGATTGTCTGTGATGTTTTGTGCTAAAACGCCATTACCAACAAACAATATAATACTTGTACAAATAATTATGTAATATATCTTTTTCATAACTTTTGGTTATTATTTAAAATTTTCAGCAAATTCTATTAAACTACTGCATTTATAATCAATCAGACTTTCATCATAGTCCTCTCCTGTAAGATTATCAACAAACACGGTTGTCATTCCCAAACGTTTTCCAAAAATCATATCCGAATTACTGTCTCCCACCATAATGCTTTTTGAGAAATCAACTTCAGGGTATTCTTTCTGTGCTTGCAAACCCATACCTATGTCGGGCTTTCTAAAAGGTGATTTGTCGGTTTTTAGATTAGGACAATAATAAACCTTATCTATCTTTCCGCCATTAAGCCTTATGTCTTCAAGCATTTGGTCAGTTAGTTTGGTAAATTCCGCTTCTTTTATCAAGCCCTTGCCAATACATTGCTGATTGGTAACTATGAAGATTCTTTTAAAGTGTTTATTAAATATTTTCAGAGCTTCTAATACGCCCTCTTTAAAATAAAAATCCTTATAGTATATGATGTAGCCACCAATTATTCTTTTATTGATGACTCCGTCTCTATCCAAAAACAAAAACTCATTATTTTTCAAAGACTTCAGCATTATATACTCTTTTTAAACACAACTTAATAACGCAAGTTTAAACTAAATATTGTAATTTATTTGTGTTTGATACAAAAATCTAACTTGAAGAAAAAATAATTAAGACTTTAAATAAAAAAAACGCCGTTTTTAAAAATGAAAACGGCGTTTTTAACCTACGAAAACGGCGTTTTTGATTTGTGAAAACGGCGATTTCATTTTTAAAAACGGCGTTTTTGTTTTCGGATTAGAATTTCCACAATATTTGTCCGCTGATAAATTGGTTGTTATTCTCGGAAATCTTGTCATTGCCCGAAGATATTTCTTCACGATCTGAGTATCTTATCAAAGAATATCTTAAAAACAATTCAAAATATTTTGAGATTTGCCAAGAAAGAAGAGCATAAAAACTTTGACCTCTTCCATACAGCATAGAAGAACTATAAGATAATGGTAAAGAATGTTCATAAACATAGAAACGATTATCGTAATCCATAGTGTTAAATAAAGTATATCTTACTCTGAATTTCGTTTTCCATCCATGTATGTTATACATTCCTTCAAAGAAGATGAATTTTCCCTCTTGTTCTTGGCTTTCGTGAGTAAAGGAACGAGAATATCCGCCTCTGAGAGTAAAACTAAAGTCATCTTCTATTGCAAATTTATATTGAAGATGAGTTTGGGCAATTGTGTTAGCAAAAGGAATCTTTGTGTTATTGTCTATTTTATAATCATAGTAGCGGTTGGTGTAGCGACAATGCAGCAAAAGAGAATTATTTTTGTTGATATTGTAGTTGATTTGCAGTTTTGCTTTTTGACCTTTTACGTCTTTGGATGCTCTATAACTGATAAAAGGAAAATAAAACAAATCTGCACCAATGTAGTAAGAGAACTTTTTGCTGATATAGTGAGAAAAATCTGCATAAATCCCTCTTTCGTTATTGTTCATTGAGTGTATGCCAATGGCATTAGCGTAATGGTTTTGAAAATCTTTGTCATAATTTCTGTATGATAAGGTTAGGGCTGTCTTATAGTTGAAGTTGTATTGAGTTCCTAAGATATATGCTTTACCTTTGTTGGAACTCTGTGCTATTTCCGAGAAAAACAGCAGTCTTTTTAATGCATATGAAGCGTTGAAAGCAAAAACGGCGTTGTCCTTTCCTGAGAAATAGTATTGTTGATAAGGATAGGACTTTACGTTAGGTGCAATAGAATCCGAGAAATGATAGTTCAAGATTGTTGTGCCAAGTTGTAAGCCTTTGGAAACGTACTGAATGCTTGTTCCAAATAAGGTTTGTGAAATAGAATCCTTGTAGTTTAACTCATTAGTCGTTCTATGATAGCCTGTTTGTTGAAGACTTTTGCCATTAAAATCTGCAAAATTATATGAGCCAAACAAGAAAATATCCACATTTTTGAAGTTCATCAATAAGGCAATACCTTTATTATAGTTATACTCGCTTGTTGAACGAAATGGACTTATCTTTCCTGTGCTTGATTTTATTCCATAATTGGAGAAATAACCAATGTCAAAAGTTTGTTTCATTGCTAATCCTTCTCCTAAAGAAAGTCTATAATCTCCAAGAGTAACTTGTTTGATATGTTTGCCTATATCATACAAAGAGAAAGCAATATTATAGTGATCATATCCAAATGTTTTGCCTTTATATCTCAAGGGTTCTCCTGCGTCTTTGTCAGCCACAAACGAAAATTCCATTCTATCATAATACTTCATCTTATATCTTAAAGAAGAAGAAAACTTCTCTCCTAAATAACCTTTATCATCCGTTCTTGTGTAGCCAAAAGGTTTGTGCAAACTTTCCTTATATTGAAAACGAAGAGTGTTTTTTGAATGCTTGAATATGGAATCCAAGTTAAGAGGTGCCTTTTCTAGGACTCGTTCTGCATAAACGAAAGGGGAGATTCTTTGAATAGTCTGCTCATCAAAGCCATTTATAAAATGAAGTTCGTTTAATGAAAGTATTTGTCCGCTGTTTTTGATATAGTTTTGCAAGGAAAAAATCTGAAAATTGTTGAGTCCAAGAAGAATCATCTGCTCTTTGGTTAGGGTGTTGAGGTTTAGACTTGAATAACCGATGTTTTTGTCTATGTCCTCCAATTGTTCAAGCAGTTCTTGTTTGCTTTCTTCTGATAAATCTTCATCTTCTAAAACGATATTCAAATCCACTTGTGCAGAGACAAAAGAAATGGTTAAGCACATTGAAATAAAGATAAGGAGTTTTCTCATTTTTGTCTTATGACCTTGTTTATTGACTCAATGATTTTTGCTTTGTTGAAGCGAGTGTCTTTAAGTTTTTGAGAATTATTGAATACTTCTTCTTTATTCTTCAAGGCAAATAGTTTTATTTCTTTAAAACCTCTTGCAATATCTTCAATATCGGAAGGGTTAGCACAAAGTCCAATTTTGTTTTCTTCAATAATCGTTTTGCAAGTTCCGTTAAGAACTCCAAATATTGGCTTGCCTACAGACAGATATGACTGAAGTTTAAGCGGTTCTGTCTTTTCTATTTCCTTATTGCTGATAAGAGGAAGAAGAAAAACATCACTATGACGAAGCAAATCATCTATTTGATTGTAAGGTATTCTTTTAAATAGATGTACTTTAGTTAAATTATTGTCATCAATGAATTTTTTCAATTCATCATACGCCGATCCGTTACCAATAATGTTGAGAATAGAGTCTTCTAAATCTGCTTTTTGAAATCCTTTTACAACATTTATCATATTTTGAAACATAGATATGTTTCCGGTAAAGGTGAAATTGAATTTGGAATCGTCAAGCACCAACTCACTTATAGCGAAATCTACCGGCTGAAGCCAATTAGGAGCATAGTGTATAGTTTTGTTGGGTACATATTTTTGAATGCTGTCTTTGAAACCCGAAGATGAGACAATGATGTTATCACATCTTTTATAAATATGATTGACAAATTTTTCAAAGACAAGTTTTGTAAAAAAGTTTTTAGGCATTCCATACATATAAACTACATCTGGCCAAATATCAAAGGTCCATATTGTAACAGGAACGCCGAATCTTTTTCTCAATCTTATGGCAGGTAATGCAACAGTCAAAGGTCCTGTTTGGGAAACGAAAATCATATCATAGTTGTTCGCTATTTTCTTTCCAATATGTGTTGCTCCCTGTACATATTTTAGGTAGTTGCGAATCTTTTTATAGACATTAGTTTTATAACCTTCAATAAAAGGGAAACGATATATTTTACTTCCTTCCCAATCTTCAATTCTATATCCATTATTACTATATCCTGGATATACATAGCTTTCAGGATAAGATGGATACTGACTTATAATATCAACAGCAAAACCTTGTTGTTTCCATTCTTTGACAAGGTCATTGATAAGAAAGTTTTCCGGATAAAAAACTTCAGATATAACAAGAATTTTCACTATAAACGTCTATGTTAAAAACATAAAACGAAAAAACATTCTCATTATTGCAATATATTTCATTTTCTACGTTATTAATATTAGTATAAACCTAAAATGATAAACAAAGAAATGAAATTAAAAATCACATTTTTGATGCTTGCTTGTATGATTTTATCTTTAAGTAATGCACAAACAGAAAAGCAATTGAAAAAGCACGTATCTTATCTCGCATCTAAGGAACTAAAGGGTAGAAAATCACAATCTACGGAGGCAGAAAAGGCTCTCAAATACATTAAGTCTGATTTAGAAAACGCCGGTTTGAAGTGCAAAGAGTTTTCTCTCCCTGCTGATAGTTTAAATGCTAATGATTTTGGTGAAGAGTTTTCGGGTACATACCATGCTCTATACACAGTTATTGAGAGTTCTAAGGCAAATAAGTCTGATGAGTATATTGTGATAACTGCTGAATACACAGGATATGGAGTAGATACCATTCAAGGTTATGAAATAATAAACTATGCAGCTCATCATACAGCAGCATCTACAGCTATGGTTATGGAGTTGGCAAAGAACCTTAACAAAGAACGGGCAAATCTTGATAGGGGAGTAATAATTATTTTCCCTGATGACGGATATACAAGACCATACGCAAATTATCTTTTGAATGATTACAAAAATATTGTTATGGGTTTTGATATTTATAACTTAGGATTTCAATCTAAAGACTCTGAGGGCAACTATGTAGAAGACGAATACAATATCAACTATGCATTATCTCCAAGATTAAAGAAAGCAACTCAGATAATTACTCCATTAGTGATGAATGATTTGGATATACACACAAACATTAGCGAAGATTATTCAGGAGAGAACTCTAAGATACCTTTTAATTATGTTTCAAACGATAATTATGTAACAAAACATGAGGATGTAGCAGATACGTTGGACTATGTTATGATGGATAAACTTACTGCTCAACTCCAAAAAGTCATAGTTGCGTTCTCAAATGCAAAATTGGATATTGATTCATACAAAGAAAGATTAGCTACTGAGGAAGAGGCTATGGATATTGTTTTTGACAGATTTGGAAGAAAATATAAACACAGAAGTTATTTTGGTATCAACCTTATGCCACTTGGAACTAATCAACACGATTACCAAGAAGGAAATATGACGGGAAAACCATCATACGCATTTTCAGCGGGTATGTTCTACAGATGGCAATTCTCCAAATCATGGGCTTTAAAACTTGACGCAAACTATGAACATGTTAATGCAAAACGCCATGATGGTAAGTATAATGCAAATGTTGTTTCTGTGCCTCTTTCTATAATGCTTACAACAGGTGGTCGCTCAGCTTTGGAATTTGATTTCTATCTTGGAGCATATTACGATTATATTCTAAGTGGAAAACTTGCAGGAAAGAAACTTGACTTTGATGATTTCAAGAGAAGTGAATGGGGATTCCAATGTGGTTTTGACTTTAGATTTGGTAGGTTTATTATTGGTGGATACTATAAAACGCCTTGGAATAGTGTAAATACTGAAGAGTATAGACAAACTAACGGCATAGGAAGAATAAACGAAGGTACGACATACTTTAAACTTGGATGGAGATTTTAGTTATATTATTGCATGTGGATATTCTAGATTAAAGGACGTTATTTTTAAACGTCCTTTTTTTGAGATAAATAGCAAGGAATGGAGGATGATATAATCTTACCTCCAAAAAACACCTTAGATAAGTTTTATATCTAAGGTGTTTGATAGATTAATGTTTTGTAGTTTATTCTTGCCATTTGATAACAAGGTTTCTGTCTCCGAAAGCATCATCAACTCTTCCACTCATTGGCCAATATTTGTCATTGTAAGGAAGAGGGAATGCTGCTTCTTGTCTTGTATATGGTCTTTCCCAAGTATCTGCACAAACAACTTGCATTGTGTGAGGAGCATTCATAATAAGATTATCTTTCTTATCTGCTTTTCCTTCTTCAATATCTCTTACTTCTTTTCTGATTTGAATTAAGGCATCACACAAACGGTCTATTTCGCTCAAAGGCTCGCTTTCTGTTGGTTCAATCATTAGAGTTCCATGAACAGGGAAAGCAACAGTAGGAGCGTGGAAGCCATAGTCCATCAAACGTTTTGCAATATCACCACACTGAACGCCGCTGCTCAATGAGAATTGGTTGCAGTCCAAGATAAACTCGTGGGCGCACATTCCTTGAGCACCGTGATACAATATATTATAGTGGTCTTTCAATCTGCAACGCATATAATTTGCGTTAAGGATTGCGTAAGCTGTTGCCTCTTTTAAACCGTCTCTGCCCAACATCTTTAAATAAGCGTATGTGATAGGAAGAAGCATAGCAGAACCAAATGGAGTTGCTGCGACAGGTGTTCCTTTTTGTTCAGTAGGAAGATAATCTACAAGCTCTTTTTTGCAAGCTATAGGACCAACACCAGGACCACCACCTCCGTGAGGCATAGCAAATGTCTTATGAAGGTTCATATGGCATACATCTGCACCGATATATCCAGGACCAGTCCAACCTACTTGAGCATTCATATTGGCTCCGTCCATATAAACCAAGCCTCCGTTGGCGTGAATGATGTTTACGATGTCAAGGATTCTCTCTTCGAAAACTCCATGTGTAGAAGGATAAGTAATCATCAAACAGGAAAGGTTGTCTTTGTTTTCTTCTGCTTTTTGTTTTAGGTCATCTACGTCTATTTCTCCATCTTGTGTAGATTTAACAACGATGATATTCATTCCAGCCATTGCAGCAGAAGCAGGATTTGTTCCGTGTGCAGAGGCAGGAATCAAACAAACGTTACGGTTTTCTTGACCATTTTGACGTTGATAGTTTCGTATGGTAGAAAGTCCTGCATATTCTCCAGCAGCACCACTGTTTGGTTGGAAGCAAACCTTAGCAAAACCGGTGATTTCTGCAAGAATGTCATTCATATTATCTATCATCTCCTTATAGCCTAAAGCTTGGTCTTGAGGAACGAAAGGATGTATGTTTGCAAACTCAGGCCAAGTGAATGGAATCATCTCCATTGCAGCATTAAGCTTCATTGTGCAAGAACCAAGAGGTATCATAGCACGGTTCAAAGACAAGTCTTTTACCTCTAATTTCTTTAAGTATCTCATCATTTCAGTCTCTGATTGATATAATGAGAATACTTTTTCGGTCATAAATTGAGAACTTCTCTTTAAATCTCCACCTATTACTTCTGTTTCGCAGTAGCATTTGTCTGAAAGCTTAAACTCTTTTCCATTAGCTTTGGCAAGCACGCAAAGAATAGTATTTACATCTTCCAAAGAAGTAGTTTCATCCAAAGAGATAGAGAATGTTTTGTCGTCAATGTAGTTAAAGTTCATCTCTTGTTTCAACGCTTCTTGTTCAACTTTCTTTGTATTCACAGGCGAGTTGAAGCACAGTGTATCGAAATAAACCTTATTCATTTGTTTGTAGCCATATCCTTCTGCTTCACAAGCAAGTTTTTTAGCCAAACAGTGAATATCCTGAGCAATTTCTTTTATTCCGTCTGCACCATGATAACATGCATACATAGCACTAACGATTGCCATAAGGGCTGTTGCAGTACAGATATTAGAAGTTGCTTTTTCTCTCTTTATGTGTTGTTCTCTTGTCTGCAATGCAAGACGGAAAGCTTTGTTTCCTTGCATATCTACGGTTTGTCCTATTATTCTGCCAGGAAGATTTCTCTTGAATTCTTCTGTAGTAGCCATAAATGCAGCGTTAGGACCACCAAAACCCATAGGATTTCCAAATCTTTGAGAAGTACCTGTAACAGCATCAGCTCCCATTTCTCCCGGAGGAGTCAAAAGAGCCAAAGACAGTAAATCACAAGCGACGGCAACTCTTATCGCTTTTGTTTTTGCGTTCTCAATAAAAGATTTACAGTCTGTAACTTCTCCTGTTTTGCTTGTATATTGAAGGATTGCACCAAAGAAAGTATTGTCTAATTTTACCTCTTTTGCGTTGCCGATAACTAATTCAATACCTTTAGGCAAAGCTCTTGTCTTTATTACTTCAATACATTGGTCAAACAAACCTTCATCAACAAAGAATTTATTTACATTGTCTTTTTGTTGCCCACGAGAACGGGAATAGTAGAACATAAGCATAGCCTCTGCATCAGCAGTTGCCTCGTCTAACAAAGAACAGTTGGTCAATGGCATAGAAGTCATTGAAGCAACAAGAGTCTGATAGGTGAATAAGGCTTCCAATCTTCCTTGAGAAATCTCTGCTTGGTAAGGAGTGTAAGAAGTATACCAACCTGGGTTCTCTAAAATGTTTCTCTGTAGCACTGCAGGTAAGATAGTATTGTAATAACCTCTACCAATATAAGATTTGTATATCTTGTTCTTAGCTGCAATGGCTTTTATGTGGTTAAGATATTCAAACTCGTTCATTCCCAAAGGAAGATTTAAATCCTGTTTTAAACGAATTTGTTTTGGAATAGTTTTATCTATAAGTTCTTCTACAGAAGAAACGCCTATAGTTTTTAACATTATTTCAACGTCTTTTGCCTGTGGGCCGTTATGACGTCTTGCAAAATTATTTGTAATCATTGTTATTAAAGTTTTATATTTTCTTTCAATTATATACTTGCAGAAGATAAGGTAACACCCTCAAGAGTCTTCTTTATCATTCCTTGCAATGCTGTGCCAGGACCAACTTCTATGAATTCATTTGCTCCATCTTTACCCATATTTTGAACTATCTTAGTCCAAAGAACAGAAGAAGTAAGCTGTTTAACAAGATTTTGTTTTATTTCTTCTGGATTACTGTGAGGTAAAGCATCTACATTTTGATAAACAGGACAAATAGGAGTATCAAAAGAGGTATTGTTTATTCCTTCTGCAAGTTCTTGTCTTGCACTTTCCATTAGAGGAGAATGGAATGCTCCTCCTACTTTCAAAGGTAAAGCTCTTTTTGCTCCTTTTTCTTTAAGTATGGCACAAGCTTTTTCAATTCCAGCCATAGAACCTGAGATTACCAGCTGACCAGGGCAGTTATAGTTAGCAGGAACAACAACCTCATCTGTTATACTCTTGCACACTTCTTCTATAACGCCGTCTTCTAAGCCTATAATTGCAGCCATTGTGCTTGGATTCTTTTCACAAGCCTTTTGCATTGCATTAGCACGAATTGCAACAAGTCTTAAACCGTCTTCAAACTTCATAGCTTTTGCTGCAACAAGAGCAGAAAATTCACCCAAAGAGTGTCCTGCAACCATATCTGGAACAAATTTGTCTCCGATGGCCTTTGCTAAAATAACTGAGTGAAGGAAAACAGCAGGTTGAGTAACTTTTGTCTGCTTTAGTTCTTCTTCTGTTCCATTAAACATTATATCTGTGATTCTGAAACCAAGTATTTCATTGGCTTTTTCAAACATTTCTTTACATTCATTATTAGACTCGTATAAGTCTTTGCCCATTCCAATAAACTGAGCTCCCTGTCCGGGAAATACAAATGCTTTCATATATTACTTTAGTTTAATTTTATTTTGCAAAAATAATACTTTTTTTGCAAATTCAAAGTTTTTAAATGAATTATAGGAGTTTGCAAATTAAAAGGGTTAATAAGTTTTGTATATATGTTTAAATTTCGTAACTTTGCAAATTGAAAAAAATCTCAGACGGATGAAAAACATTAAAAATATTATAATATATGCAGTAATATTGCTTGTATGCAGTACAACCATGGCTCAATTGGAGAATATGAGGCTGAATGGTTATGTGCAGACAGATTTTGAACTTGCTGGAAAAGACGGACAAACATACTTAGGACCTGCTTATTCAAAGGCAAAAGATGGAGATGTGGATTATTTTTTTCGTTATGGTGTGTATAGAGGATTGATTCGTGCTACATTTGAAAAAGATAAAGGTTCAGGAGCTTTAGAAATAAATGTAACAGAAGCAGGCGTTATTCCATTGGTTGCTTTTCTGCAGTTTGACCCATACTCTTGGCTTTCATTTCAAGGAGGTCTGCTTAATGTTGATTATGGATTTGAACTTATGTATCCTTCTTCTCTGTTAGAAACTGTGGAAAGAACTAATTATACTCGTCTTCTATTCCCTAAGGAACACGATTTGGGATTCAAATTCATGCTTTCTTATCCTTTTAAAGAAAAAAACAAGAACCTAAGCTTTTCTTTCGGAATGATGTCTGGCAATGGAATAAACAAGATAGCTGACAAAAATATGAACTTTCTTTCTCATCTGAAATATGATTACAAAGGTGATGTTTTCTCTTTGGGACTTGGAGCATCATATTATGAAGGTTCAACCAACAATGCAGACACGTTGATATATAAAGTCAATAGTGGTGTTTGGCAAGCAGAAGAAGTTCAAGCCAATCAAAAAAATACAAGAAGATACGTTGGTTTTGAATTTCAATTAGGTTATCATAATATCTTAGGTCTTTCTTCTTTACGAGGAGAAGCGACCTTTGGCAAACAGCCATCAAGACAAGATAACTTCGCTTCTCAAGATGGTAACTCATACAATCAAAACGATGCTTTTTCTTATCAAAGAAACTTCTTGGGTTATTATCTTTGTTATATTCAAAAATTTGAGAAACTGCCTCTGTCTTTTGTTGCGAAATACAGTTATTTTGATAAAAACACTGACCTTTCAGCATCTCAAGTCAATAATTGGAATGATTTGGCTATGCATGATTTAGGCTTAGGAGTAGTTTGGGACTTTAATAAACACATAAAAGCCTTGTTGTTTTACGATAAGATACTGAATGAAACTAATACTTTGTTCAAACAACTCAATGACGATGTTGTTCATCTGAGATTGCAGTATAAATTCTAAAAAAGCCTAAGGGAAGTAGCCGCTATCTTTCGTTCATTAGGAACATATAAGCATCTTTGAATATCATTGTAGTTAATTCTTCTATAGATATTTGAGGTATGGTTTTATTTTGATTTATAGGAGATACCAATTGTGGTTTTTGTGAAAAAACTCTTGATTTTTGTATGGTAAAGACTTGATTATTTTTCTCAAAGACTTGGTCTTTTAATTCAAAAACCAACTCTTTTTCGGGAAACTTCTCAGCATAGAGTTTTAGTGCCTCTTCTGCGTTGATAATTCTCAACATCTGCTTATCTGCGTTGTCGCTGCAATCCACAGATCCATAATATTGAGGATAAAGACTAAGACTTTCTTTACTATGGACAACGGTATTGTCTAACTTATTGAAGACACCTGAAGAAAACATTTCTTGAATTCTACTTGGAGAGCATCGTTCTTCAAGAAAGTTGAAATCTTTTCCTTTTGAACAGCAAGCAGCAAAGCCGAATTTTTGATAAAAGTCTTTCAAACCCTCGTTTGCAACTATAAGACCGCAGAGAATCTTGCCTTCGTCGTAGGATTTTAATAAAGTATCCTTAATCAAACGAGAAGAATATCCTTGATTTCTGTAATCTTTTTGAGTACAAACTCCAGAAAAATAGACAAAAGGAAATGTTTTATTACCATATCTCCAATCATATTCACAAGCCATAAGCATAGAGATAGGACTTTCGCCTATAAGTGTGTAACAAAGATTTTTTTCTGCATTGAATACTTTGAAATAATCACAGACATAGTCCGTTTCATCGTCAAAGTACTCTTTCCACGTCTGGATTGCCTTAATTAAGATTATTCTCTTTGTAAGCAACATATTTTTCTACCATTTGTAGTGGATAATAGGATTGTTTTGCTTTTCTAAGTCCCATTATTCCCTTGTCTTCTTCTCTATTTATGTACTGTATTTGCGCTGGCAAATGTTTAGCTATCTCTCTGTTGATAATGGTGTATGCCCCCTCAAACTTACGGTTTGCTTTCTCAATGTTGGTGTTGAATGTATCTTCTCTGATAAAAGTACCCATAGAATAGGCAACTATTTGCTTATCTATCTTTATTGCGCCTCCATAAAGTCCTAATTCTTTGAAATTATCAAAGAGAGTTTCTATGACTCTGCGTTCTGTAGAATAATCTTGCTTGAATTGAGGAGAAATATTCAATTCCTGTTCTAACCAGACATCTGTTAGATGAAGACAATCCCGCTTGTCTTGTTCGGATATTTCCACGTATTCCCACGAAGGATATAAAGAAAGGAATTTGTTTATATGATTACGTTTGGGTTGCAGCTTCTTGCCTGAAAGATTTTGAAGTTTCTCCCTGCTATAAACGTATTCAGACAGAGTGTCCGCATATTCTACAGTATAACCTTGAGACTTAAAAAATTCTATGCTCTCTTTGTACTCAAGAATAAAGGATATTTTGTTGTTTTCCTTTCTGTTTAGTTTATCAATCTCAGACATATATCTCACAATCTCACAGTTTTGAGGTTCATAGTAGGATATATGGTTTTTTCCAAGACGTATTCTGGAAAGGATAGTATTATCCACAACAGCAAATTCAGCAGGATAGATAAAGTCGTATGCAAACAAGTTTGTAAAAGAATTGCCTGCATTTTGGGATATTTTATTTGCAAAGAAGTTATCAAAGACCTTTTTTGAGTCAATGTCTATTTTGTGAAATTCCAGCATAATTCTATTTTTCCTTTTTTTGTCTATTAGCAAGTACTCTTAAACCCTTCAACACCCAAGCAATATAATCAGGCAGATTATCTAAAGGTATATAGTGTTGTTCTTCATAATCATCAGGCAATGCAACAACGTCAAAGTATTCTATAAGAGTTGTCGCATTATATTCACCAATCATTTTTTCAATAAGAAGATAAGCACAGATATTGAAATCGTCTTTGTCTATATACTTTTTGACTCCTATGCGTAAGCCGACCTTTGTTACGTCCTCTTCTTTAACTAAAGGAACAAAAAACATCTCCCAGCTTCTAAGGGTATAGCCATTGTATTTCATTACCTGGTGATTGCCTTCAGGAGGTAGGTAGCCTTGTATTTTCCATAAGTTAATCTCAGGAGCATACTCCATTAATCCTTCCACAAAGGTGAAATATTCTTCATCACCATTGGCTGTTATGGTGAAAGTCCTACCTTTCTTAGTCAAATCTCCTAAAATAAAATCCAAACCTTTGGAATATCTCTTTAATTTTTTGTCTAAATCGTGAAGAACCTTGTCTGCTTCTTTGTCGGATAAGGAATCTATATCCATTAAAACATCTTTGACTTTGTCAAATTCTTGCCAAAAAACCTCTGCATCCAATAAATCTCTATTCATTTTCTTAACACTTAACACTTGAAACTTAAAACTTATATTAAATGTGCTTCTATATTTAAATCAATATTAAACTTTTCTTTTATATTCTTTTGTATTTGGTGAGCTAAATGCAAAACATCTTCTCCACTCGCACCACCATAATTAACCATAACCAAAGCTTGTCTGTCGTGCATGCCGATATTGCCAATCCTTTTCCCCTTATAGCCACACTGTTCAATGAGCCACGCAGCAGAGATTTTTTTCTTTTCTCCACTGTCAAAGGCTACTATGTCCTTATAGTCTTTTTTCAACAGCTCATATTGATGTTTTTCTATTACAGGATTCTTAAAGAAAGAGCCGACATTGCCTAAGACATTGAAATTAGGGAGTTTTTCATTGCGTATTTCTCTTACTTTTTGTGCAATGAGTTTTGGAGTTAGTGAAACTATGTTTTCTTTCTTTATTTTTTCTTCTAAGGCTTTGTAATTGATGTTTGGTGTAAAATTCTTACTGAGACAAAAACCTACCTTCCAAATTAAAAGGTTGCCCTCCTGATATTTGAAAATAGAGTTTCTGTATGCAAAATTACATTCTTCGTTTTTAATGGTGATGAATTTGTTTTCTTTCAAATCAAAGACAACAACATAAGTAATAGAGTCCTTTACCTCCATTCCATATGCACCAATGTTCTGAACAGGAGCAGCACCTACGCTTGAAGGAATGCCTGCTAAGTTTTCCACACCAGATAAACCTCTCTCACAAGCCCAATCTACGAAATCATCCCACGTTTGACCAGCTTCAACTTCTACAAAACAAAAGTTTTTGTCTTCTTCTTTTACATCTATGCCTTTATTTTCCAACTTTGCTACTAAACCACCAAATTCATTATCAACAAAAACTACATTAGCACCAAAACCTAAAAAGAGTATCGTCTGCTTGCCGTATTCAGACTGTAGTAAATCCAAATCTTCTTCTGTCCTTAGTCTCAGAAACTCTTTAGCCTTGCAGTTTAAGCCAAAAGTATTGTAGGGTTTTAAATCAATATTGTACTCCATGGAAACAAGAATTATTAAACGGAATGCAAAATTATGAAATCTTGGTAAAATAATGTATAAATTTTGTTGTAACTTTGCAAAAAATAAACCTAATGAACATAACACTTGAAGAACTTTTGTTAAGCAGAGACAATCGGCAACAGACTCAAATGAAACTTCTGCAAGAGTATAAAGACAAAACCTTGCTCTGCCTTACCGTTATTATGCCAGGAAAGGAAAAACGCAATGAAAATTCTCTCTTTGTTGCAAAATGTGCTATGGAAAGCATAGAAGGAAACTTCACAACGTCTATTTTATATTCAGAAAAGAAAGACCTGCTCACAGGTTTTGAAGCATACTACATAATAGACAGAGAACCTTTTGAACTGAAAAAAGCAACCTGTTTGATAGAAGAAGAACATCCTTTGGGTCGTTTGTTTGATATAGATATAATAAGCCAAGAAGGACAGCCTATCACTCGCCAAGAAGTAGGCTTTCCCCCTCGCAAATGTCTTATTTGTGAAAAAGAATCACGTTTTTGTATGCGTAACTTCACTCATAGTCAAGAAGAGTTGAAAAACAAGATAAATGAAATGATTGTCAATTATAAAGCATAATACATTTTGTTTTTGTAATTTTGCACCCACTTTTTTTGATAAACAAAGGATAAAACAATGAACGAAGAACGAGCCTTAAGGTTAGGGAGAGAAAAAATAGGGAAACTTTTACGACAGTTTGCAATTCCTGCTATAGCAGCTATGATTGCTTCTTCATTATACAATATTGTTGATGGTGTTTTCATAGGCAATTTGGGTCCATATGCTATTGCTGGTGTAGGGCTGACATCTCCTTTTATGAACTTGGCTGCTGCTTTTGGAGCATTAGTAGGAGTAGGAGCAAGTGTATTATGTTCTATTTATCTTGGAGAAAAGAACTATGACAAAGCCAGACAAACTCTTTGTAATGTAATTATTCTAAATCTTATCATGGGTTCTCTGTTCTCTGTTGCAGGGCTATTGTTTTTGGAACCAATACTATTGTTCTTTGGAGCAAGTGAGCAGACCCTTCCTTTCGCTAAAGAATATATGACGGTTATTCTTTTGGGAAATGTCTTTACGCATATGTATTTAGGCTTGAATAGTATATTTCGAGTGAGCGGTTACCCTAATACAGCAATGTATATCACCTTTGTTTCAGTGCTGATTAATATTATTCTTGCACCTATCTTTATTTTTGTGTTTGATATGGGAGTTGCTGGTGCAGGATTAGCAACAGTTGTGGCACAGGTCCTTTGTTGCTTGGTTCAGTTCTATCTTTTTCTACGTAGAGATAGGACAGTTTATATAGAAAGAGATAAATTCAAACTTGATAGAACAATAATTAAACGTTCTTTTTCCATAGGTTCTCCCAATTTTTCAGTAAATGCGGCAGGTTGTTTTGTTGTTGTACTTCAAAATTATAACTTACTGAAATATGGAGGTGATTTATATGTAGGAGCATTTTCCATAATCAACCGTATAGCTTTTCTTTTCTTTATGATAGTCTTAGGTTTTTCACAAGGAATGCAACCTATAGTTGCCTACAACTATGGGGCTAAGAATTATAAGCGAATGTGGGATACTTTTTATTTGACAGTCAAGTGTGCATTAACCATAACTTTAGTGGGATGTCTGATTTGTGAGTTATTTCCTTTGCAAATCACTCGTCTTTTTGCTTCTGGTGATTCTGCAATGGACGCTAAACTTGTGCAGATAACAATAGACGGATTCAGAAAGAATATGTGTTTCTTCTGGGCTGTTGGTATAGCGGTCATAGGTACTAACTTCTTCGCTTCCATGGGAAAACCTAAGAAAGCATTGTTTCTTTCGCTTACTCGTCAGATAATATTCCTTATACCTTTGCTTCTTCTGTTGCCTAATATGTGGGGAGCTGATGGTGTTTGGTTTGCAACACCTATGGCAGATGTTCTTTCTGTTTCTTGCACAATCTATCTTGTATGGCGAGAACGCGAAAAAAGAATTGCAGACGGTGTAAGGAAATGTAATGCAAAAGGTAAAGATAGTAGGCTTGTTGGAAAATGTACAGTGAAATGTGTAGAAAGGAGAAAATAATATGAAAACAATTAAAATAATTTTTCTGTTTTTGATAATTTTTATTGCAAGTTCGTGTAAAAGCAAAATTGAATCAGGAATTTATATAACAAGCAATAGTGATAGAACGATTTTTATAGATAAACAAAAAAATAAAAAACCTATTATTTATTTGGATAGTATATCGGAACAAACAAGAAAAGATATACATATACTTTTCTTTTCTTATGACGATATTGGTTTAGAAAAGGCTGTAAATAAGTATACTGATTTGATTACTAAACAAAATGTTAAATATATAGAACAATGTGTTTGTCAAAAAATGGATAGTAGTGAAAATAAGTATTATATTATTCTTTATTCAGACTATAAAAATAGATGGTATGAAAGAGAGAACTAAAATATAAAATATTAGATGTTTTTAATGTTTCTGAATTTTATGGATTAAAGTTTTAAAAGAGAGGAGGGGATAATGAACAGCAGTTAGAAAAAGACAAGACAAAACAAAAAACAATAACTCAACAAAACTAATAAACAGGCGTAATCTGAAAAGCCTTTAATAGAGTAGGAATATATAAAATTAAAACAATAAAAAATGACTAAAAAAACTAAAAAACTTGCTATATTATTAGCAGCAATTATTGCAACAGGTTCAATGTTCTTCGCTTCATGTAATGATGATGAACAATTAACAAAAAAAGAAATTTCAATGCAAAAGATGATTGAGAATCCTATGCCAGATGGTTGGTATGTTGGATATAAAGGCATTGGAAATAACCAAGTTGTAGAGATTAAAGAACTGATAAAAGACAATAAGATTGTGGAATTGTGGGTTGATGGAGAGAAAAAGGAAGTTAAAGCAAGAGGATTCACACACACTTATGGTAAAGAGTATAAAACAGATAAGATAAGTTGGGATGAAGCCAATAAGATTGCAAGAGAAAAAGCATTTGATATCGCAGCGGACTTACATAAGGAAGGTTGGCCATGCGTAAGTGTAATAGACATGGGAAACATGAACTATGGAGATCCATCTCATAGATATCAAATAATATATTCAGATGAAGTGCCATGTGATTGATATATAAGATAAAAGTAATAAAATTGATAATTTATAAAAAAAATAAAATGATGAAAAAATTATTCTTAAGTAGTTTAATAGCTATATTTATAGTTTTAGGAGCAAATACTTTTTGCGTTGCTCAATCAAATAATACAGAAAACTCAATTATTAAGAAAGCAAAAGATTGGGAAAATATCCAGATAACTGCTCCTAATGTGGATGCTGCAAAGGATACTATTGCCAAATATGAAGCAGAGGGTTGGACTTTTCATTCTATTTCTTTTAATGAAGATCCTAATGATCCTACTTGTAATATAACTATGAGAAGATGGCAAAGCAATAATAAGAGCAAGCCTATTGCTTTCTATGTAAAAGAAGGTGATGGAATGTTAGAAGAAGAGGTGATTCTTTCTTAGAACATTCTTAATAATTAAAGATGTTTTAGTTTGTGAATGTCTAATGTTTATCATTAGACATTCTTTTTTATATTTAGATTAGAAAAATCTATTCTTCACCTCCGCCTTTTCTTTCATCAAAATTTTCTAACTGTTGTTTTTGTATTTGTTTGTTCTTATAGAATTTGCCAAACTTCCAAGTGATTGAGAAATTGAAGTTTGGTGGTGTTGCCCTATTCCATGATTTCAACAGCATATTGTCGTAGCGAGTTTCAGAACGGCTTCTGTGGTTCAAAGACCAATTGCAAGAAAGGTTAAGCGAAAGCTTGTCTTCAAAGAAACTTTTTCCCACGTTTGCACTCAACCATTGCCAACCGTTGGACTTGCTTATGGCGTCTATATTAGAAGAATGATAGAAATAAAAGGCAGACAAACGCCATTTTTTCGGAAGATTGACAAAAGTATTTACAGACATAAAGTAGGCCCAATTCTCTCTGTTGATTTCTTCTTTTGGCATAGAGGCTTCAACATGAGAATAATCAACTCCACCATTAGCACTTAGATACAGATCTTGAAAAATGTTTTTACTTAGACTTACATCTAATCTGACATTATCGGAGTGTCCTTGATTGATAGGATAACTTATTGTAGCCAAAGGTGAATGCGTGAAAGGATAGGAGTCATCCAAAGGAATAGTAAAATAATTTATTTCATTATTTGAGCGTGAATAGTCTATGGAAGTAAATAGTACGTATTTAAAAGAATGAGAAAGCGAAAAATGATGAGAACCCTCAGGTTTCAAAGCAGGATTACCCGTAGAATAAGAATAATCGCTACTACGAGAAACAAAAGGATTCAAACTCTCAGACCATGGCCTCCATATTCTATAAGAATAATTGAAAGAAAGTTCGTTGTCTTCTTTGAATTTATAGGATATTCTTAGGTTAGGGAAGAAGTTGAAATAGTTTTGTTTCAAAGTTGTGTCCATCATTTTCTGTTCTCCTTTTGTATTTGTCTGCTCCAATCTTATTCCAATGCGAAGAGAGAGTTTTCTGTCAAAGAATTTGTTTGTCAGACTTGCGTATAAGGAGTTTATATTCTCAAAATAATTGAACTCATTGCTCTCCATTGCGTTGTTGATGTAAGTTCCAGAACTAAGAACCTTTGAGTCATAATCACGATTAGAAGAAGAGAAGTTTGTTTTAAAACCTGCCTCAAAGCGCATCTGCTTGTTTATAGGTTTAAAGTAGTCTATTCTCCATGAAATGTTTTTAGTCTTGTTTTCTGTTTCACGTTTATAGCCTTGCGAACGGTAGATTGAATCAAACACATTTTGAGTATTACCATATTTATAGGTGTAATAATCCGTTTGATTCAAGGAATTGCTGACGGAGTTTCTCATAGAAAAGTCTAAATCCGAAGAAATCTTGGAATCCAAACTATCTAATTTCTTAACGTAAGAAAGACCTAAACTTAACCAATCAGAATTGGATTTATTGCCACTAAGACTATTGTAAGCAGAATCAGGTGTGTAGTAATTAGGATTGTGAGAGATAAGCATAGGATTATCATAAAAACTTTCAGGACTTTGTCTTATGCCATAGTTGGCAGAAAAACCGAGAGTGGAAGTGGAGTCTAAGGAATAAGAAGCAGAGAAGTTGAAACCATGACCAAATCTTTTGCTTTTCTTTTCCTCACTTATGTTACGAAAAAGTGTTGTATCGGTTCCAATCCACATATATCTTATGGAAGAGTCAGCCTTCGCTGGTTCTCCATTCCATTGTTCGTTGAAAGAATAGCCTCCAGAGATAATCCATTTATCATTGACAAAATTAAGTCTTGCAGATGGACGATAGCCATAATCGTATTCATCTTGCCTGTTTAGAGAAATACCGACAGAACCATTGATGCCGTAATGTTGATTCTTTTTTAGTTTTATGTTTATTATACCTGCTGTTCCATCTGCATCGTATTTGACACCGGGATTTTTAAGAATTTCATAGCCGTCAATCATTTCAGGCGACATTGATTTAAGCATATCCTTGATTGCTTCCCATTCAAGTTTCATATCTCTGCCGTTATATTGGAAAGCGACACCACTTTTTCCGTTGAGTTTGATGTTTTCTTCGTTATCAATCATCACGCCCGGAACAAGTCGTAATAAATCAAAAGCATTGCTGACCATATTAGCCATGCCTTCATCAATATTCATAGTAAGTTTGTCATCATCTATTTCAATGCGTTTGCGTTGCGCTGTTACTACAACTTCATTGAGATTGCCTAAGAACTGTAATGTGATAATCCCTAAGTCAATATCTTTTCCTTTCTCAAAGGATTTGGCAGGTATCTCTTTTTTGTATTTTTCAAAACCTACATATTGAATTTCCAAAATCAGATCACGTTTTTTTATGTTTTTGAATATGAAACAACCGTTGGTATCTGATGCTACTCCTTTGTAAATGCCCAAAGTGTCAGTTTTGTATCTGAGTATGCAGTTAGCAAAGGCAAGTGCTTCGTTTTTTTCACTGTCAAAGACTTTTCCTTTTATGTCGCAGTGTTGTGCTGAAAGAGAGAAACACAGACAGAAAAGCGTTAGGATTAAACTGATTCTTTTCATGATTGAATAAGGTTTTGGATTTGAAAAAATGGCAGAAGTCTTGTAAAAGAGACTTCCGTCATAATTATAATTAAAAATATTATATTAACATTTTGTTATTCTTATATCAAGTTGCCTGTCTTCTATTACATCTATTTGTGTTGTAGGATTGTCTATAGAAGGTTTAAGAATAAGTTCTCTTGTAAGAGTTTCGTTGCAGATGTAGTCCTTGTATTGCTCGCAAGATGCTTTCAATAAATCTTCTTCCTGCAGTTCTACTATTATGTTATCAGTTACGTCGAAGTTGCTATCCTTTCTTATGTTTTGGATACGATTGACTAACTCTCTTGCAACAGCTTCTTTCTTTAAGTCTTCGGTGATAGTAACATCTAAAGCAACAGTAAGGTTTCCTTCGTTTGCAACTACCCATCCTTCTATATCCTTTGTGGTTATCTCCACATCAGTCAAAGCAAGCTCTATTTCTTTTCCCTCAATGTTAAGAGTGTATTTTCCTTCAATCTCTATTTTTGCTATATCGCTTTGAGCAAATTCAGAGATAGCCTTTGCAATACTCTTCATCATAGGTCCGTATTTTGGTCCTAAGACTTTGAAGTTAGCTTTGATGTTCTTTGAAAGAACATTGTTTTGAAGAGAAAGATATTTTATTTCCTTAACATTTACTTCGGAAAGGATAAGGTTTCTTACTTTTTCTATCTCACTTTGAGTCTTGTCATCGCAAGGAATCATGATAGAAGCCAAAGGCTGACGAACTTTCAGATTATGACGCTTACGCAAAGAAAGAACTAAAGAGCAAATCTTTTGAGCCATTTGCATTCTGCTTTCAAGAGCCTTGTCTATAAGATTTTCATCTGCTGTAGGAAAATCTGTAAGATGTACAGAAGAATGATTTTCTCTGTTTGTTACGCTATTAAGATTGATGAACATATTTTCAGAGAAGAACGGAGCAATAGGAGAGGATATTTTAGCAATGACTTCTAAGCAACGGTAAAGAGTTTGATATGCAGAAATCTTATCTGAAGAATATTCACCTTTCCAAAATCTTCTTCTACACAGACGAACATACCAATTGCTTAAATATTCATCAACAAAACTGCTTATCAGACGTGCAGCACGTGTAGGTTCATATTCGTTAAATGCTTTATCAACGTTTATTATCAAAGTATTCAATTCTGAAAGAATCCAGCGGTCTATCTCTGGTCTTTCTGCGATTGGAATATCTTTTTCTTTGTAGCAGAAACCATCAATGTTAGCATAAAGGGCAAAGAACGAATAAGTGTTGTAAAGAGTTCCGAAAAGTTTTCTGCGAACTTCGTCTATTCCGTCTGGATCAAATTTTAGATTATCCCAAGGTTGAGAATTAGAAATCATATACCAACGAGTAGCATCAGCACCATACTTATTCATCATCTCAAAAGGATCTACGGCGTTCCCCAAACGCTTAGACATTTTGTTACCGTTTTTATCTAAAACCAAACCATTGGAAACAACATTCTTGAAAGCTACGGAATCAAACACCATTGTTGCTATTGTATGCAGGGTAAAGAACCATCCTCTTGTTTGATCAACACCTTCTGCTATGAAATCAGCAGGGAAGAAGTGTTGTTTAAGTTCTTCTTCTGTGCAATCAAAAGGAAAATGGCGTTGAGCGTATGGCATTGCACCTGAATCAAACCAAACGTCTATAAGGTCTGTTTCTCTTTTCATTGGTTTTCCACTTTGAGAAACAAGAATGACACTATCTATATAAGGACGGTGCAAATCAAAATCGTTGTAGTTAGAAGAAGAGTATTTGTTTTCTGTCATAAAGCCTGCTTTAATACTCTTTTCTATTTCTTCACTTAGTTGCTTTACAGAAGAAATACATATCTCTTCTTTACCGTCTTCTGTTCTCCAGATAGGAAGAGGAGTTCCCCAATATCTTGAACGAGAAAGATTCCAATCAACAAGATTTTCTAACCAATTTCCAAAACGTCCCGTTCCTGTTGCCTGTGGCTTCCAGTTTATAGTTTTGTTCAGTTCTATTAGACGATCTTTTATGGCAGTAGTACGAATAAACCAAGAATCTAATGGATAATACAACACAGGTTTGTCTGTTCTCCAGCAATGAGGGTAGGAGTGAGTGTGTTTTTCTATTTTAAATGCTAAGCCTTGTTGTTTAAGCATTACACACAAATCAACATCCAAAGAAGTATCTTTATCTGTCAGGTTGCTATCGTAAGCGTTCTTTACAAAACGACCAGCATATTCTTTATAGAGTTCTTTATTGACATATTTGTTTACATAATCCTCGTCAAGTTCTTCAATTAAGAAAAACTTACCAGTTTTATCTACCATCGGCTGAGTTTTCTCGTTTTTGTCCAAAAGATGTAGTGGAGCAATGTTTGCAAGTTTAGCCACTCTTGCGTCATCAGCACCGAAGGTAGGAGCAATATGAACGATACCAGTACCGTCTTCTGTTGTTACATAATCACCACCAATAACTTTGAAAGCTTCTCCTTCGCTTTCCATTGGTTGAATCCAAGGCATAAGTTGCTCATATTCTATTCCGATGAGTTCTTTTCCTTTACATTCAGCCAAAACTTTAAAAGGTATTTCCTTATCTCCTTTGTTGTATTCAGAGAAATCCTTGTTTTCATTCTCTTTCTTGAAGTGTGAATAAAGAAGATTTTTAGCTAAAAAGACTGTTATTGGTTCAGAAGTGTAAGGATTGAAACTTTCAACGACAACATAATCTATATTAGGGCCTACTGCCAAAGCTGTATTGCTTGGAAGAGTCCAAGGAGTAGTTGTCCAAGCAAGAAAATATGCTTTAGTTATATCTTTTACGTATTGAGTAAGGATTGCATTCTTCTTACTTTGTTGCTCTTTTATTTTGAATTGTGCAACAACAGTAGTGTCTTTTACATCTCTGTAGCAACCTGGCATATTCAGTTCGTGAGAAGATAGACCTGTACCTGCTGCTGGAGAATAAGGTTGAATTGTATATCCTTTGTAAAGGAGACCTTTTTTGTATATCTCTCCAAGTAACCACCAAAGAGTTTCAATATATTCGTTAGTGAAAGTAATATAAGGGTCGTCCAAATCTACCCAATAGCCCATTTGTTCTGTAAGTTTATCCCAAAGGTCTTTGAATTGCAGAACGGTTTTTCTGCATTCTGCATTATATTCATCAACGGATATTTTCTTGCCTATATCTTCTTTAGTTATGCCAAGATTTTTTTCAACTCCAAGTTCAACAGGTAATCCATGAGTATCCCAACCTGCCTTACGAGAAACATAATATCCTTTCAAACTTTTATATCTGCAGAAAATGTCTTTTATGGTTCTTGCCATGACGTGATGTATTCCCGGTTTACCATTTGCAGATGGAGGTCCTTCAAAAAATATGTAAGGTTTGTTGCCTTCTCTTTCTTTAAGACTTTGGCGAAAAGTGTTTTCCTTTTGCCACTTTTCACGGATTTCTTTTTCTATATCCGTAAGATTAAGTTGTTTATACTCTCTATACTTCTGACTCATTGAATTGAAGTTTTTACTTTGTAAGTGTTAAAAAATAATTTGCAAAGTTACAAAAATATTGAAAAATAGCAAATTGTTTAAAATTTATGTTGAAAGAGCAAAGATGACAATCAATAAGACTAAGTCTTTTTTGGAGAATTTTAAATGTTTAGCAAAGAAAAGTTATTCTCTAAATTCAGTAACCAATGTTTTTTATTTAAACCTCCTGCATATCCTGTTAGTTTGCCATTTGTACCAACTACACGATGACAAGGTATGATAATGGATATAGGATTTCTTCCCACAGCACCCCCTACAGCTTGAGCCGAACGACAATTTAACTGTTTCGCAATAGTTCCGTAACTTACAACTTCTCCATAAGGTATAGAAAGAAGAATATTCCAAACACGACGTTGAAAACAAGAACCTCGCATATTTATTTTAGGACTAAAATTTGGTTGATTACCGCTAAAATAAACATCAAGCCAATTAAAGACAGTTTTAAATATGGGTAAATCGCTTTGCTGCTCGTTATTACTATCAAGCACGCTGGCATAGTGTTTTTGATTATCAAACCATAAACCCACAATTGAATCACTATTACTTGCTATAGTAATTTTCCCAATTGGAGAAGAGTAATAAGTAATGTAATCCATAATGCAACAATTTTATTAAATAACGATAAAAT
>R24__coassemble_381_pt1 | contig 31206 bp, 35 predicted proteins | sample R24__metabat2_high_PE_045 | metagenome-assembled genome bin R24 | reverse complement strand
AACCAACTCTTTACCACACCCAAACCAACACTTTAATAAAATACATCAACTCTTTTCACCTCAAAGAGTTGATGTATTTTTTTGTAATAAAAAACACTCCTATATTGTAAAAAAATAGGCACAAGAACTTTGATACAATCTGTAAAAAGTTTCAAATGTACAATGTATTAAAGTTCCTGTCCCTAAATTTCTAACTTTTCTTTTTCTATACCTTATTTGACTACAAATAGAACATCAGCTAGGCTTGTGTAGTTTTGTTTCTTGAAAGTGAATTCTATCTTCTTAAGTGAGGTATTTGTGAATGTATCAAGGTAATGTCCTACTTTGGGTTCTATCAGAGAGAATGCACGCTTCATCTTCCAGGACTGAGTCATGTCTGTAGAATCGGCTAGGATTACAAAGAGCCTATTTTCTGCACCAAAACGCATTTCGCCTTGGTGAGCATATAACCATGTCATTAGTTCTACAGAATTATCATTAGCGTCTTTGATAACATCACTCTTAACATCATTAAGAGCCTTGATGATATCATAGTGCCCCTGTTCAGATAACTTTTCTGTTAGCGTGTAAATCTGCTGAGCCTCTGAATCATCATTACTTGCTGTAATTCCGAATTCCTTACCCTTCGACTTTAGCCACGACAAAATGCCCTTACCCAACTTGGCTTTGATTTTCTCATCCATATACTGATTAGGAAAGAATGTCACTTTCAAATCTACAGGATAATCATCAATAAAGAAGTCGACGCTCTTTATCTCGCCAACGGCAGAAATAACTCTGGGGTGACGTTTAAACAAAGACTCGATAAGATATGAAGTCCAGTTGTTATACCAGCTGTTCTGTACGTAGTTCCAAGCATTGTTGGCAATCTCGCCCTGCTTGCTAACTAATTCATCGTATTCGCTAATGACCTTGACATATCTGCTGACAAGATGTTTGTCCAAAGAGTTATTCTGGTCGCCGCCCCATGCATAGTACTGCACTTTGTATAGGTCATCCTTCAGTTTTTTTTCGTCAACACCCATCGAAGTGTACCACTCATGATTCCTGCCTTGTAGGTATCTGTCAAGCATGGACTTTGCATCATCGCGATTCTCCAATAATTCAAACAGTTCAACGTTTTGCTCTGAAATCTTAGTAGATGTCAACGCCAACTTGTTATCATTTAAGAACTGATCTATCTGCTTGCCACGGCAAACAGCACGTACTTTCAGCCAGAGCAATGCATTGGCATTATTATTGAAAGCATATAAGTTCTGGGCACGAAATTCTTTATCCCATTTTTCAAAGTTACTCATCTATAATCTATTTTGGTGTACAAATTAAAAGTATCTCACTACTACCTGCCACACTGCCTTTTCCGCCACGGCAAACACAATAAGTCTTTCGCTCAACCTTTACATTGCGGTATGGTTCTATCATTGCCTTCATCGTCTCAATGTCGGGATAGCTACGGTCGTTGTAGCTTACAAGCCAGGTTGGTATGTCCTGAGAAAGTTCAAACATCCTACGCAGATTATCAACAGCTTCACTATTCTTGTCAAATCCACTAAAACGTTTCGGTGCGTAGCGCTTTGTTCCGTTCACAAACTGCTTGTCCTTCCAGTATTCTACAAATGTTTCCAGAAGATGATAGAACGACTGATAATCAGCATGACTATTGCAATATGGAGGATCAAAATATACAAGATCTACACATTTAAGACTCGGAAGCAAATCTAGCACATTTTCATTATAACTCTCATTTTGCTCTTGATTATCGAAAACAGCAGAATTGTATTGCGGTAGCAATTCTAAGAACAACTCCTTTAACGGACGAATAAGACTGCGGTTTCTTTTTATACGTACAGGGTCAGAAGCATAGTTGAGTGCCTGAGTGTGCGCAAAATGTCCCATCGTAACCTTGCGTGTCATACTTCTGCACATAACAGCAAGTGCCAGCGACTGTTTGTATGGATTATCGAGCTTACTCACATTACTCCTAAAGCTATCAGCAAAAGCAGCTTCTTCACGAGTAAAGAACAAATCGGTGAAAAGAGACTCCATTAAATTAAACACCTCAGGATTACTATTTTCCGCAAATAGGATATCTGTATCACCTGAAGAAATCGTCATGTTCGGATTCTCAATAAGGGCTTTACCAATATGATTATTAAAACTCATGAAGTCGTTTGTCAATGTTCTTTTACCCAATTGCTTCATCATATACGCAATAGACTGAGAACCACCAAAAGCATCCAAAACAGTATCAGCACTTTCGGGTATATATTTTGCAATCCAGCCTCTATGGATGAATTTCGCTCCCAAATACTGTGGCACTGGGAACTTATATCCTAAATAATCGTTATTATTAAACAGATCTTGTATATTGTTTGTATTCATTTTAGTTTGCAAAAATATAAAATATTCCTGAGAATAATGCGATTTAATTTGGAAAATACACACTATTTTATTTTAAACATAAAAGACAGAAACTTGAAAATTAGCAATAGGAACTTTGACACTGTTGTGTACAAGTTTCTATTGCTCTATTTATTTCATTTCTTCATGGTTTGTTTACCTTGCTTTGCCATCTCTTCGGCAAAGGCCTGCTCGCCATTCTCGCGGATGTAACGGATACAGGCATGGCGGTCACTACGGAAAACTAAAGCAAAGAATCTTCCTATCAGATTGTTATGAAAACGACATTCCTTTATATCCGTCTCGCATTCGGCACAGGTATGGAGACCTTTTTCTTCGCAACACTTTCGGATTTTACACCATGAAGCTTTCTCATTGGCTTCGCAACCAGGGCATTTATCCATTCGGTATTTCCTGCATGCACCGCAGTAGAGTCCGCAGGCCGCAATCATCTTTGTATCAACAGTTATTTCTTTCATCTGTAAACATTAAAAATTATTATAAAACTCACTATTTCACAACAAACGAACTTATCTCTATGAGGTTTCCGTCAGGATCGGCAACGTAGCAGGTGCGCTGTCCCCACGGCTCAGTCGTTGGAGGAAGCACAGACCTGGCACCATACTCAAGAGCATTCTGATACTCTCTATCAACATCTGCAAATGTAGGAACGTCTAAACTCAATTCCATTGTACCATTGTAGTCCTTTGGATATTGAAACTTATGCGAGACCATCTGTTCAAAAGCATCACGTGGGAAAAGAATAATACGCATTTCGTCCAATGTCATCTCCACATTCGGTTGCTTCTCATCCCAGTCTGTTGTAAAGCCAAAGACCTTAGTGTAGAAATCTACGGTAACCTTATTGTCGGTGGTGAATAGTCCAATGGTATTGAACTTGAAACGAGGTTGGAGAGATATATTCTTCATTGCTTTTTCCATATTTGTTTATTTTGTTTATCTGTTTGACGCAGCAAAATTACTGAGAGTTGCAGATACCACCAAATTTATAGGATATTCTTTTGCAGACAAAACGCTCGCTCCATAGTGTCAAACTTCACAAAATTCTGTAACTATATGGTAGAAACGGAGAGAACAGTAACTTTGATACAACGTATAAAAGTTCCTGTCTCTTATGATTTACTTATTAAGTTTTCTTTGCTTACCTCTTAATGATTCTGAGATAGTTCTTTCTTATGTTCATCACTGATACGATAGCTTTCACGGGCTTTCTGTATTGCCTTGCAACGTGTCCAGTCTTCCAATTCATTGATAAGTGGAAGCGTTGCATCCCATTGTTTGGCAAGAGCGGTGGCAAAATACCAGGCTTGCATCATGCGTATGTAGTAATGTTCGCTGCGAATCAGAGCCACTTGTCTTGCGTATTCGGTTTTGAAAGAGTCATCCAAGAAGTGATCCATCAGCATCTTGATGCCGAAACGCACGATGTAGGGCTGCGTACTTTTTAGCCAACGGTCTATGTATGGCAATAATTCTTCCCGATGACGCTTGAAGCACTGTGGCGAGAGTTGGTCACACACGCCCCAATTGTCTATGTATGGCAATAATTCCTCTACCTGAGCAATACAGGTACTGAAATCCTTTGTCTGTGCAATGATAAAGTCGTGCAAGGCATATTCCTCGTTATACGTGTGTGGAAGGCTATGCAAAAAATCACCTATCTGCGGGTCTTTTGCCAAGTCCTTTGCCAATTTCTTCAATGCTGGAGTACGCACACCGATGATACGCTTCCGTTCGATACCCGGCAGCAGTTTCCAATTAAAATCGCCATATTTGACATCCTGCAGCTCAAACAGGCGGTCGGTAATGCTACTCATCAATCTTTCCATCCTACCATCTGCCTTTGAAGTATGTCCATGCAGCACTTTCCTCAGTCCGTTCTGTTTCTCTAAACAATCCATCTGACGCATCATAAACTCTACTTGTTGTTTGCATTATTGATTAAAACTTGCTGCAAAATTACGAAACTTCTGCCACACTACGGTGGTTATGTCAGAAGATTTGTAATAAACTTTTATACGCTGTGTATGAAAGTCTCCTGTCCAAATACTTTTGTATTGACCATTTACAACTATTCTTCCTGTTTTATCCACATATCCCCAGCCATTACTCATCTTCACAGCAAGCAAGCCTTCAGAGAAATGTTCCGCTGTAGCTTCCGCCATATTAAGAGGAAGAACTGTTCCAATATCAAGATTCATAATTCCATATTCTCCATATTTTTTTCATACACAGCACAACCATCAACAAATTCATGTAACGTTCTAAACATAGGTTCAAAAAGTACATTACCAGTATTACCGACATACGACCATTTATTATAATCTACCGCAATAGGTGCTACCTTATTGCTAAAATAACCGGCTCCAACAAACTTAGGCGATATGACAAAAGTATAGGAGGCTTTCTTCTGCTGACCATAGCCAAGAACCACAAAAGCCATGACAAAAAACAATGTAATAATTCCTTTTTTCATTTCTTCTCGGATTTAATTAAAGTTAATTATTGTTATACAAATCATTACCAATAATATTTATGACGCACAATAACCTTCGTTTATTTTTTTTATAGACTAAAAAACTTCGTTTCCTTGCTCTTATTTGCACACAATATTAGGGCTTATAAGGCGTTAATATCTTATAATGAAAGAACAGAATATACTTCAATGCAAAAATCGCAATGAGTTCCGTCAGTGGCTTATGGAACATTGCGAAACGGAAAGCAATAGAAGAAACAAAAAAACAAGAAAATATGGAAACAAGAAAAAACATAGCAGCTGAAAAGAAACGTTGTGGAAACTACAACTGCGCTCAGGCAATAATACACACTTATGCGGACATAGCAGGTATTGACGAACAGATGGCTATGAATATGGCTAACGCTTTTGGTTCTGGAATGGGCAATATGGAAGGTACGTGCGGTGCCATTGTCGGTGCAGGTCTTGTGTTGGGTCTTGTGAATAAAGACAAAGCAAAGTCAATGAAACAGATGCGGCAGATAATGAGTGAGTTCCAAAAACGTAATGGAGCAACGCAATGCAAACTTTTGAAAGGCGTTGGAACAGGAGTGGTTCTTCGTGAATGCCATGATTGTGTAGCCGATGCAGCCGAGTTTTTGGAACAACAGTTATCAAACTAAAAAAGTCCTAATCTTTTAGCCAAAAAGACTTGGATTTAATACAAAAACATTTGAATTCTACAAACAAAGAGTACTTAATAAAATGAATGTAGAGGAATTGAGAGAATATTGTCTTTCGTTGGGTGATGATGTAGATGAGCGATTGCCTTTCGTGAAGTTCAAGGCAGCACAAGGCGTATTGGTATTCTACGTCTTGGAACATATGTTTTGTTATTTCAACTTGGATGACTTCAATGTAATCACCCTGAAATGTCAGCCTGAAAAGATAGTATTACTCCGTGAGAAATATGACTGTGTGTGCAATCCCTACAACGCCAACCCTAAGCATTGGATAGGCTTACGTGTCTTGGAAGCTAAAAACTCCTTAGTAAAAGAACTTGTCAGCAACTCCTACGAAATAGTCAAAGCAAAATACAAAAAAAACAAAAGAAAATAAGAAATAAAAACAAAGAATGATGACTAAAGTAATGTCTTTTAGCAATATAGTTTTTATAGTAAGTTTATGTATTATCATTATCGTGATAATATCTTGCTATATTCTTATTGCAAAAAACAAATACAAGAAAAAACTCTATCAAATTGACGAAAAAATAAAGACTCTTCTCAATGCTTTAGAAGAACTGTTTATACCAAATAGAAGAATCAATGAAGAAGAAATCAAACTTTTTCTAACACAAAACAAATCAATCATAGATGAAGCAAAAGACATCTGCGAAAGAAAAAATAAATTCAAAAAATTATTGAAATTAACCTACATAGAGAAATTTGTTGAAGAAGTTAATTATGAAAAACTTGTATCAAGACTATCTGAAAATAATGTTATCTTTGACAAAATTGAACAGTTGGAAAAGCTGTGTCTTGAACAAAAAAGTGATTTGGAACAACTAATGTCGCCCAATCACTATTTCGCATACTCAGAAATGGAAGAGTTGAAAAATTTCTTTGGCAAAATTGATACCTATGAAAGAGTTATCATTCCAAAATATAAAAAATACATTACTAATGATGAAGTAAAACGATTACTACGTATTAAAGAAAACCTTAATCAAGAGAGAATTAATCACAATCAAGATTTTATTAACAATGAGTTATTAATAAACAAAGAATACTTTGACACGGTCTTGGGAAAATACCCTTTGGATTCTCAACAAAGGGATTCAATTGTCAGACTTGAAGATAATTGCTTAGTAATAGCAAGTGCTGGCAGTGGAAAGACATCTACTATTTTAGGAAAAGCCAAGTATCTGATAGAAAGACGAAATATTGATCCTTCTAAAGTATTACTAATTACCTACACACGAAAAGCAGCTAATGAGTTACAAGAACGAATGAATATAAAAGGACTAACCTGCAGTACTTTCCATGCTCTTGCCTATCAGATCATTTCACAAATAACAGGGCAGGCTCCATCTATATGCAATGCAGATTTATCACTTAATGTTTTCAGAAAACTTATAACCAGCAATAAAGACTTTCTTCATGCAGTCAATAACTATATTATCAATCAGCAATCAATGATGGGATTAGAACACGAATACAACGATGCCTTCTCATATTTTGAAGACAGAAAAAAATATGGTATTCAAGCTCTTTTCACTGACGCTGACAATAAAATAATTTTCACCCGAAGCGAAGAAGAAAAACGACTTGTGTCTATACTTACTCGTTTAGGTATAACTTTCAGATATGAAAATCAATATGAAATAAAAACCTCCACACCAGAAAGAAGACAATACAAACCCGATTTTACTATATATTTTCAAAATGAAAAAGGAGAAAATAAACATATCTATTTGGAACATTTTGGTATAGATAAAGCTGGAAATGTACCTCTGTGGTTTGGAGAAGGTGCAAGAGGAGGATGGAGAGAAGCCAACAAAAAATATAATGAAGGAATAAAATGGAAACACAATACGCACAAAAACTATGGAACAACACTTATATACACAACAAGTGCTGACTTTAAAGACGGAACTGTTGAAGAAAAGCTAAGAAAAGAACTTCTTAACTGTGGAGTACCAATAAAGGAACGTAGCGATAAAGAATTATATCAACTTTTAGTACAAAGAAGTAAGAATTTAGAAAATTCTGTCTATACGCTAATACTTTCCTTTATCACATTGATGAAAGCAAACGAAAAATCAATAGATAGTTTATTACAAGAAGCACAAACAAAAGACAGCGAAAGAAGCAATAATATATTAACTTACATTATAAAACCATTCTATCAAGAATATCAAGATGAGCTTAACAAGAACTATGAAATAGACTTCACCGATGCCATCATTAAAGCAACGGAAATTTGCAGAGATGACTTATGGAAAAACTATGAATATATCTTGGTTGATGAATTTCAAGACATTTCTATTGACAGATACAAATTTCTACAAGCTCTAAGAACTGAAAAGCCTAAAACAAAACTATTCTGTGTAGGAGATGATTGGCAGTCTATTTTTAGATTTGCTGGTTCGGATATGTCGCTTGTCTATGAATTTGAAAAATATTTTGGATATACAGAACATTGTAAAATAGAGACAACTTATCGTTTTCATCAACCTCTCATTGAACAATCTTCTAATTTTATTATAAAAAACAAAGAGCAAAAAGAAAAAAATATCAAGACTCCTGACAATGATAGATATAAAACATATCTCTCTTTTGAAAAATGCCTTAACAATGATAAAGACAGTGTCCTGAAAAAAGTTGAACAAATAGTAAAAGAAATTCCTCAAAATCAATCAATCATAATATTAGGACGTTATAATTATGATGCAAAATCCGTTGGCTTTAATGGAAAGATAGATATGAAAAACAACAGAATGACTGTTAGAATATGTGATAGAGACCTGCCGTTTTTATCAATACATTCTGCAAAAGGACTTGAAGCCGACAATATTATACTTGTCAATTGTAATCAAGGAGCATACGGATTTCCTTCTCTCATTGAAGATGATCCTATATTGGATTTTGTTTTGAGTAAAAAAGAAGGTTATCCGTTTGCTGAAGAACGCCGTTTGTTTTATGTAGCTATGACACGAGCCAGAATGCACGTGTATATTCTTTACAATGAAGACAAGGCATCACCTTTTGTTGGAGAATTTATGTTAAAACTGGAAAGAGGTTCATATTTATGTCCAAGATGCCTTGAAGGGAAGATAATTGCCGTAAAAGAAGGAGTAGCTTCCAATGGGGTTAAGTATCGCTGTTTTAAATGTTCAAACGATGAGAGTGGATGTGATTTCTTTGAAACTAAATATGGCAATCTTACTCCTCCTGGAATAAAGATTACAGAATCTACAACCATACAGGATATTGAAAAACTACGCTGGGTTAGAAGAAAAAATCTTAACAAATAAAATAAAACAAGAAATTTTTTAAAAGAAACGTTTAATGAATCAAGATAAAAAACACAAGACCAAGAATCTAATAAAGTCCATGCGACTACGCACACTGCCCTTGTCGTTGGCAGGCGTGGTTTGTGGAGGTGTGCTTGCAATGAAGACGCATAGTAACAACTTATTGGTATTTGTCTTAATGCTACTGACAGCCTGTTTGTTGCAAGTATTATCTAATCTTAGCAATGAGATGGGAGACTATCGCAACGGTGTTGATGGCGAAAAAAGAAACGGTCCTATGTACAGCCTTGCCTCAGACGGTTTGAATGAAAAACAACTATGGAAAGCTATCAACTACACTGTCATAGCTTGCAGCATCAGTGGTTTGGCAATGCTTTTGGTAAGTTATCGTTTTTGTGTTCTCAACTATCAATTTCCTCTCATGCTATTTCTCGGTATTGCTGCCATTTGGGCTGCCACACACTACACGCTTGGCAAAAAGCCATACGGATACATAGGCCTTGGAGACATTTTCGTATTTCTGTTCTTCGGTCTTCTGTCGGTATTAGGAAGTTATTTCGTTATAACCCACAGCATAGTCTTTGAACCTTTTGTTGTTTTGCCTGCCATTGGTTTAGGTCTGCTGAGTGTAGCGGTTCTCAATGTAAATAACGTTCGTGATATGGAAAGCGACAAAGGTTTCCGAAAAACCGTTCCCTTACGTATCGGCAGAAGCAACGCCATTATTTATCAGACTGCACTTGTAGCAATAGGTGTTAGCTGTTTTCTATGGAATAAGCAAAGTGTTGTGTATTGCTCTATCACCCTACCCTTCTTTCTTTTACATATCATCGGCGTATGGCGTCTAAAGGGAAAGAGTCTTGACCCTATGTTGCCACTGCTTGTGATGAGTACTTTCTTTCTTGTTTTGATTTATTGCATTAATTGGTATATAAAATAATCTATAATAATATGGCTTACGATTTCAATACTATAGCAACAGACTATGACCGTATGAACCACCTTATGACACTCGGTCTTGACAAGCGTTGGCGAAAACAGACCGTTAAACGACTTTCAAAGCTCATACCTCAGAACTCAAAGGTGTTGGATGTTGCTTGCGGAACAGGGGATCTTGCTTTCAGTCTCGCAGAATCAAGTTTCAGCGTAACAGGAGTTGATCTTAGTGAAAAAATGTTAAGCATTGCCGCAGACAAAAAACTACTACACTACCCCGACTATCACATAGATTTTCAACAAGCAGACGTGGAGCAACTGCCTTTTGCTGACAGTACGTTTGACGCAGTTACATGTGCTTTCGGAGTAAGAAACTTCGTTCATCTTGAAAGAGGCTTAAAAGAAATGCTACGCATAATGAAACCTGAGGGCAGTATGGTGATATTGGAACTTGCAACTCCCGACAGCATGATAATCAAACCGTTCTACAACCTTTATACTCATCATATCATTCCTTGGCTTGGCAGTCGTATTGCCAATAATCGCAAGGCCTACACCTATCTTCCCGAAAGCATTGACCATTTTCCAAAAGGAAAGGCTTTTATGCAGATAATTGAAAAATTAGGCGGAAAGATGACAGAGTACAGACTTACATTAGGCGTCTGCCGTATGTATATTATAAACAAGAAAATAAAATAAAAAAGATAATAGACAAAAAGTTTTGTAGCATCTATTTTTAAAATACAAGAATATGACAATCTCTCTACACGTCAATTAAGAATTTCAGGGTAAAACTTTCACAATTTGCGGTTCTCTATATTGTTGTTTGAAAAAAGATTTCGCCAATCCAAATAAAATGTGTATCTTTGCGGATTGAAATCATACATATATGAATATGGACGGAAAAACACTGGAGTTCGTAACATATTGCATAGCAAAACTATCGTCAGTATTGCATCTGCCACAGCAGGAGATATACAAGCGGCTGAGTGCGTCGGGGATATTATATGACTATATTGTCCCGTCTTATGATGTGTTGCACACGTTCAGTTCTCGTTACCTTATTGATGATTTGACCAACTACATGAAAGAGAAAGGGGTGTTGTAACCATGAGACTTTACCATTCATCCAATACGATTGTTGAACATCCTGACGTGCAGCACTCACGCAAATATCTTGACTTCGGGCGAGGCTTCTACCTCACTTCCATACATGAACAAGCTGTAAGATATGCGCAGCGTTTTAAGAGAAGAGGGCAACTTGCATGGTTAAACACCTATGAGTTAGTAGAAGGTTTTGACAAATGGAATGTCCAACATTTTGATACATACGATAAGCAGTGGCTTGATTTCGTGGCTCAATGTCGCGATGGCAAGGATGTAGGTGATTACGACATGGTAGTTGGTGGAATTGCAAACGACCGTGTGATTCTTACACTTGACAGATACTTTGCTGGAGAAATTTCTCAAGAAGATACGTTGGGTCTGCTTCAGTTCGAGAAACCCAACATACAGTACTGCATTCGTAATGAAAGGATGCTGAATGAATGTCTCACCTATATTGAGAGCGAACAGTTATGAGCGAGGAGAGTGTACAAATCATACGAAGTGCCCAATGTGCCAGAATAATATCAGCTTTAAGTGAGATGTTCAAAGTGTCGCTCATAGAAGCCACCGACATCTTCTATAGTTCTGAGACCTCAAACCTTATTGAAGAAGGTGTATCCGATTTGCATTGCCGCAGCGACAAGTATCTGGCCGAAGAGATTTGGAATGAGTATTGCGAAAAAATCAGAAAGAAATAGCCTTCCACCCGTGGAGGTATGAAAAATAAGAAAAGAGGAAAAACGTTAAGCAAACATAACGAACACGCTATCACAAAAAAAAGCCACTACCTGCAAAGAAAAAACTATAACAATGAACAAAGAATATTTGCACAGTTTAGCGAAAAAGTATAACACCACTGATTTCATAAAAGATGATCCTGTTTCTTTTCCGCATAGGTTTAAAGAAAAGAAGGATATAGAAATCAGTGCCTTTATTGCTCAATGGATTGCATACGGAAAAAGAGAATTATTTCTCAAGGTGTTAGATGATTTATATCAAGAAATGGATAATCCTTATCTGTATTTAAAAAACAGAGATTTCAACACATACAAAAACAATTCAAGCAATCTTTATCGCTTCTATACTTATAATGACTTTTATGTTTTGTGTGATGAATTGTACAATATATATTTCACATTAGGACAAGGCGAAAAAGACATGGAAGAGGTTATCAAAGACCTGCTCGTAAAAGAAAACTCTCCAATAGACACAGAAAATGTTTTGCTTGCTATTATCCATCTTTTCCCTTTCAGCAAAGGCATACCAAAGAATCTATCCTCGGCTTGTAAGCGTCTGTGTATGTTTCTTCGCTGGATGGTAAGAAATGACGGCATTGTGGATTTTGGTATCTGGAACGTTTTAAAGCCAAATGATTTAATTATTCCTGTAGATACTCATGTATATCAAGAGGCTTTGAATCTTAACCTAACAAAAAGAAAAACAGCAGATTTCAAAACAGCAATAGAGATAACCAATAATCTAAAAAAGGTTTTTCCCGATGACGTCTGTCTTGGGGATTTCGCATTATTTGGCTACGGAGTAAATAAAAATCTTTAATAAACTTGTTCATCAAACAAGAAAAAAGAAGTATATTTGCAAATTGATTTTAACAAAATGCAAAAACATTATGATAAGTATAGACAAAATTCAAACAATAAAACAAGATGATTCCGTTATAATCATCTGTAATCAGGAAAACATCAATAAACTTTCAGAAAGCATACTTTCCAAAGCACAGTGTGAGTTCGTCAAGCAAGAATATGCTGACAAAGATAGCGTTCATTTTTCATTTAACAACCTGAACAGATATATTCTTGTTGATGTAATAAAAGAATGTGGCACGAACTACCAAGACAAAGAAAAGTACCGCAGGCTTGGTGCTAAGACACTGCAACTGTGCGACAACAACAACATAAAGGACTTGCAAATGATTAGCCTTTGTGAGAAAGATATGTTGATAGGTTTCATAGAAGGAATGATACTTGCAAGCTATGTTTTTGACAATTACAAGACAGACCCTAAACGTTTGATTCATCCTTTTGACAACCTGCATATCTGCGACAAAGACATAACAAAGGAAGACTTAGACAAACTTCGCATTATCTTTGAAGCAACAGAGAAATGTAGGGATTTAATAAATGAACCCGTTACTGTTATAAATGCTACCACGCTTGCTGAGAACATAAGGGCTATGGCAGAAGAGACAGGCATGAAATGTGAGATATGGGACAAAGCCAAGATAGAAAAAGAAAAAATGGGAGGTATCTTAGCCGTGAATAAGGGCAGTAAAGAACCACCAACATTTACTATCGTGGAGTATAAGCCTGAGAAACATCTGAACTCTCGCCCTATTGTATTAGTTGGTAAAGGCATTGTCTATGACACAGGCGGATTGAACATCAAGACAGGCAACTATATGAATGATATGAAAGACGATATGTCAGGAGCTGCAACCATGGCAACAACGATGTATGCTTGTGCAAGGCTTAACGTCCCTATTCATATCATCGGTCTTTTCCCTGCAACAGACAATCGTCCTGGAGAAAATGCATACGCAAGCGGAGATATAATAAATATGTATGACGGAACTAATGTTGAGGTTGTCAATACAGACGCAGAAGGAAGAATGATACTTGCTGATGCTTTGGCTTTTGCAAAACAATATAATCCGTCTTTGGTTATAGATGCTGCTACACTTACAGGTGCTGCACAAAGAGCCATAGGACCTTTTGGTATTGTGGCTGTTCAACAAGATGCTGAACATTTTATAGAAGTGATGAAAACCTGCGGCAAAAGAGTTTATGAACGTATTGCTGAGTTTCCTTTTTGGGAAGAATACGATGATTGCATAAAATCAGAGATAGCAGACATCAAGAATTCAGGAGAAAGCTATGCAGGAATGATTACCGCAGGCAAGTTCTTGGCTTACTTTACCAACTATCCATATATTCATTTAGATATTGCAGGCGTTTCTTTCACAAACAAAAAAGATGCTTACAATCGTTTGCATGCTACAGGGTTTGGAGTAAGATTATTAGTAGAATTTTTAAGTACTTATCATAAATAGACTTTGATTGTAAAGTCTTAAACCTAATAAACAAAATAAAAACAATGGCTTATTTTAATAATAGACGCAATAATAACGAGAATATGCCTGTGAAGATAGGTATTTCTCAAGGAGATATTAACGGCATTGGCTATGAGGTAATGCTTAAATGTTTTTCTGACAGTAGAATGATGGATATTTGCACACCAATCCTTTACGGTTCAAGCAAAGTGCTATCATATCACAAAAAACTTATAGGTGCCAACGATTTTTCATTTGTAAATATACGTTATGCAAATCAGGCAGAAGCAAGAAAATTCAATATCCTTAACATCATACAAGAAGAGGTTAAGATTGATGTTGGACAACCCACTGAAATAGGAGGAAAGCTTGCTGCTCTAAGTTTGGAAAGAGCTTGTCAGGAAATAATGGAAGGAAAGATAGATGCATTGGTTACCAACCCTATCAACAAGAAAAACATACAAAGCGATACATTTAACTTTCCTGGACATACAGAGTACTTGACAAAGAAATTCGGTGCAGAAGATTCTCTAATGATAATGACTTGCAGAAATATTCACATAGGCATTATGACCAATCACCTGCCTTTGAAGGATATTCCAAGAGTTGTTACCAAAGACCTTATACTTAGAAAACTAAGAGTAATGGACCATTCTTTGAAAAGAGATTTTGGTATCCGTATGCCTAAGATTGCAGTCCTTGCACTCAACCCTCACGCTGGAGACAGAGGTCTGATAGGTTCTGAAGATGACGAGATAGTAGCACCTGCAGTAAAAGAAGCTTTTGATAACGGTATTTTAGCCTTTGGACCTTATCCTTCTGACGGTTTCTTTGGCAATGGAAGTATGAATGACTTTGACGGGGTTATGGCTTTGTATCACGATCAAGGTTTGATTCCTTTCAAACTTATGTCTTTCACTGAGGGTGTTAATTTTACTGCTGGCTTACCTTATGTAAGAACTTCACCTGCTCACGGAACAGCATACGAGATAGCAGGCAAAAACCAAGCCTCTGCTCAAAGTTTCAGAAATGCAGTCTATCTTGCTGCTGACATAATAAAACATAGAAAAGAATACGACGAACTATCTAAGAATCCTCTGAAAAAAGCTTACAGAGATAGCAATATTGATGAGGATATAACTCAAGAACTTCAAAAAGAACAAGACGAAGAAGTTCTTTAAAATAATCACTACTCTACCCTATTTTTCTATAAATAAACAACAATTTGTAAAAATAACAGCAAAAAGTTTTGGTTTATTAAAAAAAAATCATACTTTTGCACCAAACAATAATTATAAAAATATAATAGAGTATGAAAAAGTATATTGTTTTATTATTGGTCTTTTGTCTTTTAGTTCCTTGTGCATACGCTCAAACTAAGAAGAAAAAGAAAAAGAAGACAACTCAGCCTGTAATAGAAAAACCTGCCGAGATAGAACTACCACAAAGAGCAGCGGATTGTTTGTTTGCTGTTCCACTGATGTTGGATTCTAACTTTGGTCCTACTGAACCTTTACATGGTTTTGGCTTTGTTAATGACATTAAGCGTGATGCTCAAACCAAGAACGTCTTTGAAAAAGAACATAATACTGTATGGTATAAGATAGACTGCCCTTACGATGGTAAATTAATAATAGATATAACACCTAAGAGCGAATTAGATGACTATGATTTCCTTGTCTATCAATACACCGACCAATATTTTTGTAATCGTGTAGAGAAAAACAGAGTAAAGCCTATAAGAAGCGTCATGTCTTTGCCTAATGGCACTGTCAAAGGTCTGACAGGTCTTTCTCTGAAGGGAACTTTGGCTAATATTCCAAAAACTTCTGACGTTACTCATGGAAGATATATTGACGTAAAAACAGGAGAGTCTTATATCGTTGTTTTGGATAACTTGCAAGATGACGGCTTAGGTCATACCATAAGAGCAGAAATTGTTACCCAATACCGTCCTCTTTACATCAACCCTATTGACAGTGTAAACAAACAAAGAACGACTGCCAATATCCGAATCAAAGACATTACCACAGAAATGGAAGTATTGAACCTGACCGATGCTGGTAATACAAAGATAAAGATACTACCTAACAAAGTTTATGATATTTTCATTACCAAGAGTGGCTATTTTGACTATCAGAGAAGAGTTAGCTATGATGATTTAATCAATCCAAAGGACAGCGTTCTTAGTGTAAAACTTTCAGAAATCAAACTTGGAGCAAATATTCCTATCAATGGCAATCTTTCTTTTGATAATCAAGAAGATGGCTCTGTTGTATTGCTAAAAGAAAGTTATCCTGCTTTAGACGGTATTGTAAAGACTCTTAATGCTTATCCAAATATCAACGTGGAAATCATAGGGAGAATTGCTACAGATGGTCTAAACCTAAGAGCAGACAACGAAAATAGCAAGAAAAGAGCAGACGCTATAAAGGAATATCTTGTTTCAAAAGGAATACCAGAGACAAGTATTACCACAAGAGGTTCATCTAACAAAGAACTTCTTAAACAAATTGATAATCAAAACAAAGCAAACATAACTCTATTCCCTGAATGCGAAATTAAAATCAAGACTTTAAAATAAAGTTAAGATAAATTTTGTCAGGATTAAAAATTGTTATATTTTTGCAAACCGAAATTTCTTAAAAGATATTAAGGATTGTCCCATAGTGTAGTGGCAACACGAGAGATTCTGGCTCTCTTAACTCAAGTTCGAATCTTGATGGGACAACAATAAGGAAGATAATTAGTTAAGCGGCTTAAATCGTGATTTAAGCCGCTTTTATTTTGTAGCACTCTAATCATCTCTTTCTTTTAAAGATGTTGGATTGTGAAAGAGTAAGACCAAGGATTACTGTTGCAATACCAAGGATTTTTCTCAGGTCTAAAACTTCTTGACCGATTATTACTGAGATAATTATTGTTACAACAGGAATACCATTATTGAAGACTGCTTCCTTGCTTATGGAAATAATCTTTGCTCCGTATGAATAGCAGATATAAGCCAGAGAAGAACACAATACTGCCAAAGAAAAGATGTCAAACACAGCCCTGAAAGTCCAATCTATTTGCAGAAATTCCTTTCCTTCAAAACCAATGCAAAGAGGAAGATAAAATACTAAAGCGATAGCGTTTTGATATGCTGTTATGCTTGTCGGACGATAGTTCTTGGTGATAAGTTTCTGTAGCACCACATTGTAGCAAACAGCAGTAATGATAGCCTCACAAAGAAAAAGTATTCCCTTTAATGAGATACTCCCTCCACCTGTAATATTCAAAGACATCAAAACAACACCCAACACAGAGACAATAGCACCTATGACCAACTCTCCTTTTAGTTTGCTTTTATACACAAGGCTAAGAGCAAAAGGAGCCACAACAGGAATAAGAGAAATCATAACCGCAGCAAAACTTGCCTCACCAACATATTTTATTCCGTAGGTTTCTCCAATAAAGTACAAAAAAGGCTGAAACATAGACAAGAGAAGAAAATACCTAAGGTCTCCTTTTCTTATCTTTTCCACCTTAAACACTATGAACATCAAAACAGATGCCACCAAAAGTCTAAGAGTAACTATACTTATCACAGGAAAGTTACATACATTCAACAAGTCCGTAGTCCAAACAAAACTTGCACCCCATAGCACAGTAGAAAGCACTGTGGCTACATATCCATAAAACAAACGTCTGTTTGCCATCTTTTTCTAAAATAAAAAGATTTGATTAACTTTATTTAACTATATCCACAGGATTCTGCATTGTATCCATTTGCATCATACGTTTAGCATCCTCTACATGAGAATTATTAGGATACCTTTCTATATATTCTTGAAAAGCCTCACGACTTTTTTCCACATTTCCGCATAGTTCTTTATAATAAACCCCTTTAAAGAAATAAGCAGCACCTATCTTGGTTCCATTAGGATAGTCTTGTATCATACGGTTCAGACATTCTATGGCTTTCTTGCAGTTTCCTACGTTAGCATAAACACTTGCCATCTGAAAAAGATAGAACTCACTAATAGTGTCTTTTGGATAGTCTTTAACATAATCTGCATACATCTTTATAAGAGTATCTGCCTTTTGTTTATCTACAACAAAACTGCCCTCAGCAAGGCTATTGGAATAATCTGATATTTCTTTTTGACGGCTTTCTTGTTGAGAAATGGGCTTACTATCTTTTGAACAGGCAACAAAAACAATCAGACTGCACAACACAATCAATATATTTACACATCTATTCTTTTTCATACTATTTACTTAACCATTTTATATGCAGGACGAACCTTATTGTTTGCTATATCATTCAGTTTTTTCTTCAAAAAAGCACGTTTTATGTTAGAAAGTCTGTCAGTGAAAACCTTGCCATTCAAATGGTCAAACTCATGTTGAAAGATTCTTGCCTGAATGCCAAAGAGTTCTTGTTCATGCTCTTTAAAATCCTCATCAAAATACCTTACTCTGACTTTATTTTTTCTGACAACGTTCTCATTTATTCCTGGTAAAGACAGACATCCTTCTTCAAAGCTCTCATCTTCTCCATAAAGTTCAAGAATTTCAGGATTAATCATAGCCTTCTTAAAACCTTCTCCCTCAGGATAGTTCTCTTTCAAAGGATCTGCGTCAATAACCAAAACCGAGATAGGAAGATTTATCTGTGGAGCAGCCAAACCTATGCCGTTAGCCTTGTACATCGTTTCAAACATATCCTCTATAAGCTGTTTAAGATTTGGATATGTCTCATCTATATCTTTTGTCTTTACTCTCAAAACAGAGTGTCCGTAACCAACTATGGGTAGTATCATATTATTCTTTTCGTTTTTATTTTTTGTTTTCTATTTTGTTTCGCCGTTTTGTTGATGTGATACAACGGAAATATTGTCTCTTCCCCTCCCTTGATACATCTGCATAAAGTCCTGCAAAATCAACACTGCACTAACCTCATCTATCAAACCTTTCTCCTGTCTTTTCTTCTTTTTCAAACCGGATTTTGCTATTGTCTGTGAGGCTATCTTGCTTGTATATCTCTCATCTATCATATAGATGTCCATTTCAGGAAAAGTCTTAGCAAGATTATCCACAAAAGTCATAACAGCCTTGGCAGATTGAGAAGGAGTGTTGTCCAACTGCTTAGGATTACCGACCACAATCATATCAACTTCTTCCCTTGTAAAGTAGTCCTTCAAAAATCCAAAGATATCCAAAGCCGGAACTGTCGTAAGTTTTGTTGCAATAACCTGCATATAATCCGTTACAGCCAAACCAACTCTTTTTTCTCCGTAATCTATTGCAAGTATTCTTCCCATTTACTTAAAAAAAATCTTAATCTTTTTTTATTAAAACCAAGTCTTTTATCCTTAAACATCAACTCTTTTGCACCCAAACATCAAGTTTTTTCCTAATAAGTAAGTTTGTATCCTACAGAGTGATTATTCTCTATCTTAACGCTTTTATCCATAGATAAGTATCCTCTCAGACGAGTTATATACACATCCATAGAACGAGAATAATTGTAACTCTCGGAATACCAGAAATTATTCAGAATCTTATTTCTCAACACCACCTTGTCTTTATTGGAAGCAAGCATAAGAAGAAGACCTGCTTCTTTTTTAGTAAGAATTTGCTGAAGAGTCTGACCATTTTCTGACAAATATATAAGAGAGCGTGTGTTATAATCAAACGTGTATCTGCCTATGTTGTAGGTAACATTAGGAAGGTCGCTTCTTTTTATATCATTGACAAACTCATTCAAGCGAGTAGATGTAAAAGGTTGTAAAATAGCATTGAATCTATAGTCATATTGTTCCGCCTCTTGCTTTTGTGCCTCATTCTTACAAATAAACACAATAGGTATGGTTACATCTATATCCATTATCTGTTGGGAGATAACCAAACGGTTCTCTACTCTTCCTATTATCAACGCATCAAATCGCATAAACCTTGACATCTCCAATACCTCAAGAATATCTGACTTCAATATTACATGCGTATTGTATTTGGCAAAACCTCTTGCAAGTTTCTTACCCTCTAAAGCATCACCTTCTACTATGCATATATTTCTCTTAAATAACTTGTTCATACATCTTTCACTTTACTTTTCTAAACAACTTATTCCAACGTATCTTCTTTAGAAAACTGCTTTGGTCTTTGTTCCAAGACAGCCATACAAAAGAAGCCTTACCTACAATGTGGTCTTCTGGCACATAACCCCAAAAACGAGAGTCTGCACTATTGTGTCTATTATCTCCCATCATCCAATAGTAATCCATTTTAAAGGTATAGTCCTTTGCAGGCTTGCCGTTAAGCAACCATACGTTGCCTTGTTTTACAAGTTTGTTACCTTCAAAATTCACAATAGCACGTCTGTAAAAAGCAACATTGTCATCGTTCAAGACTATCTTCATCCCTTTCTTAGGAATAACAACTTTGCCATAATAATCTACATTCCAATTATACTTATCTGAATAAGGGAAGAGATCATTGTTTCTGAATCCTTTCATTGTAATAACAGGGAATATATCTTCAATATAAGACATCTGCTTGATTTTACCCTTTATCTCTGTACTCAAAGGCAGTGTAACGTATGGTTTTATATTATTAAACACCTCTTGACCAACTCCTATATTCATCAAGAAATCCTTGGCATTGTTTAAGTCAGGATGCAATAGCAATTGACAGGTTATGGTTTTGTTTTCATCGCTTATAAGAGCATAGTCGCTTTGTCTATCATCCAATGGTTTGACTGAAATCACATAACTGTTTTCTTTAAGTAGTTCTATCTGCTTTTTTGTCAATGGAATGTAAGCATAAAGATTCATCATCTGCATATCTTCTTTGCTCACTCCGATGTTCAGAAGTTCTTTTTCGTCTATGTAATATCCGTCCTTAATCTTTATTGCGTATGTTATCTGATAGTCTTTTGGACTTTCTATCCGTTTGCCGTTGATATACACTTGAGTATTTCTTACTTCCAAAACTTCTCCTGGCAAACCTATACAACGCTTTATAAAGTTTTCCCTTTTATCTACAGGACGTGAAATTATATCTCCAAAGTTTTGTTTGTCTGACCATACTTTTTCTCTTCCATAATCTCTAACCAAAGCATAATAACTTTCATTACTTTGAAAACGTGTGCTTAAGGTGTCTCCATCTGGAAAATTGAAAACAACAGCATCGCCTCTTTTAACATGACCAAAGCCCGGCAAACGATGATAATCCAAATGTAGAAACTCAAGATAACTCTTTGCGGTAGATAGAGGCAAAGTATTATGAACAAAAGGAAAACTCAAAGGAGTGTTTGGTATTCTTGCACCGTAACTCATCTTGCTCACGAATAGGAAATCTCCAACCAAGAGACTCTTCTCCATTGAAGAAGACGGTATCTTGTAAGCCTCAAAGAAAAAGGTTCTTATTATGGTTGCAGCAATGACAGCAAAGATAATTGCGTCTGCCCAATCTCTTACAAATCCAACTTTAAATGCTGGCAAGTCCTTAGGATTTGTGTATTGCTCTTTCTTACTCCAACCTAATATAGGAAGCATAACAAAAGGAAACAAAGCCACAAGTATCTGATACCACAGAGAGTTTTTCTTGTAGCATTTAGCAAACTCTACAAAGATAAGTATGATTGCAAAGATATTCAAAAATGGAACCATACAATATACAAACCACCAGAACTTCTTGTCTATTATCTTTGTTGCAACCCATATATTATAAAAAGGTATCAAACAGATATAACCCTTATATCCTGCTTTCTTATATATACCCCACAAACCAAAGAAAACCAAAACAGTTTCAATAGCAAATATTAACAAATAAATATCCATAGTGTTGTTTTTTTTATCCTGTTATCCAATAATAAAACAGACTTTGCCTGCGTTATAAGTAACGTTAATTTTGTTATAATATTTTAGTACTATGAAAAAAACTTTGATATTCACATTCTTTGTTTTATTTGGAATATCTCTATTTGCCCAAAATAAAAACATAGATAGAGATACTAAAAAGATGTTGCGGCTTATGTACATGATAAATAACTATTATGTAGATACAACCAATATGCCTAAACTCACAGAGTCTGCAATAGAAGGTATGCTCAAAGAACTTGACCCCCACTCTACTTATATTCCAAAGAAAGAAGTTCAAAAGATGAACGAGCCTTTACAGGGTAATATCATCGGTATCGGTGTTACCTTCCAATTGCTTAATGACACAATTCATGTTATGGATGTTGTGGCAGACGGTCCTGCAGAAAAAGTCGGTATGTTCCCCGGTGATAAGATAGTAAAGGTTAATGACTCTGCTGCAACAGGAGACTCTATAGACAATGAATGGGTTATGTCTCGCTTAAGAGGTAAAAAAGGTTCTATGGTAAAAGTAGAGGTTGCAAGAATTGGAAAAGACAATATAGTATTTGACATCAAACGAGACAATATCCCTTTGAACAGCATTGACACTTGGTTTATGATTGATAAAGAGGTAGGCTATATTGCTCTTAGACGTTTTGCTCAGAAATCTGACGAAGAACTTCAAAACGCAATAAAAGACTTGAAATCTCAAGGAATGAAGAAACTTATCTTTGACCTTAGGAGTAATGGAGGAGGATATTTGGAGACAGCCTTCAAGATTTGCGAAGAGTTTCTTTCAGAAGAAAAAATGGTTGTCTATACTGAGGGAGAAAAACAACCGAGACAAGAATGGAAGACCACTTCCCGCAAAGGAGAGTTTGAAAAAGGTAATCTTGTAATCCTTACAGACGAATACACAGCCTCAGCCTCTGAGATTACTTCTGGAGCTGTTCAAGATTGGGACAGAGGAGTGATAGTAGGAAGAAGAACATTCGGCAAAGGATTAGTACAAAGACCTTTCAATCTTGACGATGGTTCTCAAGTAAGACTAACCATTGCAAGATATTATATTCCAAGTGGCAGATGTATTCAAAAACCTTACGACAATGGAGTTGATGATTACAGACAAGATTATCAGAAACGCTACTCTCATGGTGAAATGATATATGCAGACTCTATCTCTTTCCCTGACTCATTGAAATATAAGACAAATAACAACAGAATCGTCTATGGCGGAGGAGGAATAATGCCAGATATTTTTGTACCTATGGACACCACAAGAGCTTCAGACTACTATATCAACCTAAGAAGCAAGAACCTTTTCAACGAATATTCCATCAACTACGCAGAAGCCAACAGAGAAGAGTTGTTGAAGAAATATCCTACCTACGATGATTTTGATAAAGCATGGAATGAATTAAATCTTATGCAGGATTTTCAACGCTATGCAGATGAAAAAGGTGTAAAACCTGATGCAATCAAAACCGATTGGGTTAATAATATGGTTAGAGATTATCTAAAAGAAAACACAAAAGACTCCATCACAACCTATAACTCCTATGTTGATTATGCAAAAGAGATTTTGGAAGGAGACAAAATGCTTAAAGAAATCCTCTCCAAAGCAGAACAGGAAGACATAAAACAACAAGAATATATCAAAAACTCCAATCTCTACATAGAGTCCAATCTAAAAGGCTTCATCGCAAGAAATCTCTACGGCACTAAATACTATTACAAAGCCGTACAACAAAACGATGAGACCCTGCAAACAGCCCTAAAAATCATCAAAGACGACAAACAATACACCAAAATCCTAAAATCAAAGAAAAAGTAAATATCATAATGCTCTATAAGGATTTGTCTATAAGATAATTTAACCCGAAAAAGAACTTACATAAAAAAAGAGTGTAACGCACTTTACGTTACACTCTTTCACTTTTATTTTTTTTACTTTTACTTCAGCTCTTCTTATGTAATCGGTACTGGTTATCAGGATTTTCCATTTTTGTGGTACAATTATGGAAGAAAAATCGGTTATTTACCCCATATTTTTACCATCAATACCTTCAAAGAACTTTTTGCAAAAGTACGAAAAATATTCGACATACACCGATTTTCCCAATACTTTTTTTGAGCAATGAGTGGGAGTCCATACAGCTTTCCAAGAGGACCAGTAATCCCCATCGTTTGTGGTGTCCGGACCTTCTTTGACCGTGATGTAGCCTGACTGGTTTCCGAGTTGCACATTTTCGAAACTAATCGACGGCTTTCCGAGTGTCGATGGAGCTCGACGGGTTGCATCGGTGTGCATAGGTGGGGATGGTGGTCATTGGTGGGATGGGTATTGGGGGATACGTGAGTGGGGACGGTGGGGACGGTGGGAATCGGGTATGAGGACTTCGGAGATAATGGTGGAGATGGAGGTATTGGCAAAGTCGGGGGAAAGAAAAAGCCCACCATTTGGGTGGGCTTTTCTTTTTAGGGATTATTTCCCAATAAAAATTATTTTGATGTGAGTTGGTTAAACAAATCACTGCCTAATACTTGAAGTGAAGTCTTTGATACATCTAACATTACCCTGAACATTTCAAGTGGATTCCAACTTTCTCCATTCCCCTGAGTATAGATAGATGCGGCTTGAAGCATTATGGTCTTATCTTTATGTTTTACAAACTTATTCTTACATAGATTTGTGTTGATAGGCATTCCATAGTTTGCAGCTGTCAATCTATCGAGGCGGTTGAGCATCCCGGAATTATATTCAAGAACCACGACTCTTCCATCAGGACGAGTAATCTTTATTGTTTCGGTCAAAAAGTTTGAACCTTCAAGGAAAAGAACATATGGGAAATGAGATTCCCCCAACATAAAATTGGCTATTTCAGAGATGTTCTTATGAGAGCGCTCGATTGCATTTCCCGCTGCCATCAAATCTTGGTCTTTATTCTTTCCAACAAGTTCACCCCGTCTAATATTTTCAATATCTTTCCCTTGATGTTTAGCTTCTGACACTAATACCACACGCCATTTGTTATTATCATCCTTTACTTCAATAATCCCACCATCGGGAATGATACTTGCGTTTTCAACAAATAGTGTTTGACCCAAGTCAGGGTCTATTTCCTTTAATGCAGCATTTATTTCCTTCTTCTCAATACTATCTCTATACCGAAAAGAAAGTAGTGGATACTCCTTTTCTAATTGACTAATGATGCGGTGTGAAATCTCACCGACAGTATAATCGTGGTTCTTTGCCTCTTCTCCAAAGATACCAATAACACCGTGACTTTCAAGGTGTTGCTCTGTAAGTCTTGATGACTGATTTTTCTTTGCCATATATTTTTATTTAATGTTCAATAAGAGTATTATAAACTTTGTTCATCTGCTTCTTTTTGATTAGAACGAACTTGGTCTAAAAAGGATATAATATTGGGATTTTCAATTATTTTATAATTATGAGATATTTTCCCCATTTTGTCAATGTGTTTGGAAAAAAAATCTTTCAATGTTGCATCGTTATCCACAAGAATAGAGTTTCTATTCTCTTCAATACACACCCTTCCTGTCGTCCCTGAACCTGCAAAAAAGTCCAATACTATTGAACCTTCATAAGAGAGGGCTTTTACAAATCTCCTTATTATTTCTAATGGCTTTTGTGTTGGATGGCCAACTCGTTCGACCGAATTACCATTTAACCGGCCAATTTCCCAGACATTAGTAGGATTTTTACCCTTTTCAATATTCTCCGGGATTAGTCGTTTGTCTTTCAATGCTGCCTTTTTCGACTCCTCATCATAAGGAACTCTAACAGAATCTAGGTCAAAATAGTATTTATTAGTTTTAGATAACCAAATTGCCTCCTCGTGACGGTTTGCAAAATACCGATGGGCACTCATACCATTTTTATAGTACCAAATGACAAGATTTACAAACCTAAGTTTGGTGTTGTGTCTTGTATAATGCAGTATCTCCAACAAATCACCTCGTTTTAAGTCTTGGAATTGAAATCCTCCAAATATAACACAATTGCCAGAATCGGTTAAGATTCTATATATCTCGTCCAACCATTGCTTTGCCCACCCCAAATAGTCCTGAAATGTGTCCCAATAATCCAAATCCAAGTTGTATGGTGGGTCAATCAAAACTAGTTGAACAGAAGAATCAGGAAGTGTTTTAAGAAACTTTACTGCATCCTCAATATAGAGCGCGTGAATATTTTGTTTTATCTTGATTGGTTCTACCGAAGAACTATGTTTATGGCCATCTTTATGAAGCTTATTCATAGCTATGTGGCCACTATTAAAATGAGACTTATTAGGCATATTCTTGATATATTTATCACTATTTGTACTTATAAATAAGTATAATAACGGTAAAACGACAATTTTATTGTGTTTATTACATATGCCACCTTCTTTTTTATGACACCGACGAATAATCCGAGGGGGTCATTGCCATTTCATAATGCCTAATGGCTTTTTATTGAATGCATGAGGACAAAAAGGACAACTATTATTACAATCAGTGCGAGTCTCTATCAGAACCTGACTAAATAATGGGAATACAGAATTACGTTTATAGTATTCTTTCAAATAGGTAATGTCAGATGCTTGTGGTTCTACTTTTCGATTCATTGAATTATTTTTCTGTATTATCATTATGCATAAATGATTTTGTTCTGCTGTATTAGTTAAGGTGTATTCTTGTCATCAACAATCTCCCAATGACCGCCATTGTCTGGTCCCACACGGTGTATTATGCCATCCTCTTTTAAGTTTTTTATTTGTTTTTCTATGGCTTTGGTGGATATTTGTAGAATAGTTGACAACTCAAATTGGGTCACTGATGGATTTTTCCGAATAATGTTTATGATTTTCTCCCTACTTTTCTCCCTATCTTCATTTCCAGTTGAGGGTGTAGTTTTGATAGTAGTGTTTGATGCATTCTTGGAGATGGTAGATAATGGAAGCACCAATTCAACCAAATCCAATTCAATTTTGTTGTTTAACACCGGAGTATTCCAACCTGCCTGTTTCCAAGCGTCCAATATGAGAGGAAATCCAGAACCGAGGTTCTCTCCATAGCCCACCATTCGGAGCATATTCTGTATTTTGGGGTTACGGGCGTATGAGACACCACCCTCGAATATCTGCTCGATGGGTAGCCTGAGTAGTCCCGGATTACGGAAACACAGACGGCCGTCGTGTTTCTCAACCCGTAGTATTCCGGCATCCATCAGTAAGTCCGAGTGTATGATGGCATTTGTAAAGGCTTCTTGGACAGCCTTGTGCTGTGGAGTATCATCCACTCTCTGGATTCCCTCCATACGGAATGGTCTCGGGAGGTCTGCTGTGACTTTGGGTAGCACCCTGCTGAAGAACTGATAGAGATTGTTTTCCCAACGACCATCGTATGTAAGTCTGTCGCTGTAACGCTCATCACCGATGAGGTTGCAGAAGTCGATGTAATCCATCCTGAAATTGGCACAAACGCTCCGTTGCCGAAAAATTGAAAATTCCAGCCAAGACCGCCGAGAAATACATTAGCCGCTTTTGCATTGGCGGACAACTTAAGCATCTTGCCCACGACAGTTACGGCAAGCCGTAAAAATCTATTTTGCGAAAGCCCTTTATTTTAGGGGCTTTCGCATTTTTCAGTCTTTTTTGTTGATAATTTTTTTTGCCACAACAGGAGTGTATGACAGAAGAAAAGTGTACTTTTGTACAAAATTTGTCAAGTACATTAAGTTCAAGTCAAATCATAATGAATAGAGATTTAACACAGTCGAATATAGAGCGACAAAACATTTTAAATAACCGATTTGCTGTTGAAAATATTGCCAAGTCGTTAGATGTTGTTGGGATGCTTTTCGAGGGAGAATATCGGTTTACCAAACAAATGGTTGCTGACTTTTACCAAGTTGATGAGAGAACAATAGAACGTTGTGTTGAACAAAATATTGATGAATTAAAACACAACGGATATATTTTAAGCAAGGGTAAACAATTGAAAGATTTGAAGTTACAATTTGCTCACGTCATCAATGTCGGGAGCAAAACAACTCAACTTGCTTTATTCAATTTTCGTTCTTTCCTCAATATTGGCATGTTACTTACCGAAAGTGATAAAGCAAAACAAGTTCGCAGTATTATTCTTGATATAGTTATTGGCAGTATAAATGAGAAAGTAGGTGGCGGAACAAAATTTATCAATCGACGTGATGTTAATTATCTTTCTGCCGCTGTAACGGAAGAAAATTACCGAAAGACTTTGACGGCAGCAATTAATCACTGTGTTTCTGGTCATCCAAATTACAAATATTCGCAAGTAACGGACTTGATTTATAAAGCGATATTCCGAGAAAATGCAAAGGAGTATAGGGAAATTCTAAAGTTAGATACTAAAGATAACGTTCGACATACTTTGTATGCCGAAGTTCTTTTGGTTGTTTCTTCGTTTGAAAATGGAGTTGGCTCACAAATAGAAAAGGTATTTCATAGTCGAGGAAATGTGCAATTAAGTTTAGAAGAAGTTGGTCAAATTGTTGATCAATTAGCAAATGCGCCTTCACAACAACCCTATTTAAACGATGCTCGTACCAAGATGGCTTCTCGCGACTATGGCTTTCGAGATGCATATCACGGCAATATCGCTGAATACTTAAAAGCTGTCACCCCCGAAGAATTTGAACGTTTTATTGGCTCAGAATCAATCGATTTTGACCAAATTCTCGAAGATAATAAAGATGTATTGAAACGATTAAAACAAGCTGAAGATGACAAATAACGTAATTCAATATATCTCATACGAAGAAGTACTTGATGTATATGCTCGCACCATTGACAAAAGTGGTGGAGGATTTTCTGGTATACGCGACGAAGGTGGTATTAAGGCGGTTATTGATTTTGTACAAAACGACACGTATTATCCAGATTTTGCTTCAAAACTCTCGTACCTCGTATTTCGCTTTTGCTCGGGACATTTCTTTAATGACGGTAATAAAAGAATTGCTTTAACATTAGGCACATACTTTCTTCATAAAAATGGGCATAATTGGGCTGCCGTAATGTTTATGAAACGGATGGAAGCAATCGTATATCATGTTGCGGCAGGCAACATATCAGATGAGTTGTTACTTCCAATTATGCAGTGCATAGTTGATTGTACTGACTTTAGCGAATCATTAAAACTTGATATTGCCAATGCAATGAACAAAGGAGAAATTGGAATAAATGAAAACGACAGCAAACTATAAGAATATGAATAAAATGTTATTCGCAAACAAAATAAGGACATTACGAGAGCAAAACGGGCTTTTACAACGCAAGATAGCCGCCGCCCTCGATATAGATGCTGGACTTTACAGCAAGATTGAACGTGGTGAACGCCCTGCCAAGCGTGAGCAAGTGATTAATCTCGCCAGTATATTACATACTGACGAAAAAGAATTACTTACACTTTGGCTCGCCGACCAAATCAAAGAAATTACAGAACCAGAAAAAGAAATTGCGCCAAAAGCAATTGAATTAGTATCACAGATATAAATGCATGCCTTATGATGACAAGCGAAGCAAACAACTTAATAACCATCAAAGAAGCCTCTTTATTTGCAACTGAATTTACAGGTAGAAATGTTACCACTTCCAATATAATGTACCTTGTTCAATATGGGAAAGTAAAAAAATATGGAGAAAATGGTTCTACCATGATTCGTAAAGCAGATTTAGTGTCATATTATGAATCTGCAAATGGAAAGAGAGAAGTTGAATGGAAAGAAAAATTGGGAAGCGATTTGAATTAGGCTTTATCATTTGACAATCTAAAAGAGGCAGACACAACCAAACACGTACATAGATTGCATCCTTATAAGGGGAAGTATATTCCACAGTTTTTTTAGACGACCATACTGACAACTTCAAAAAAGATGTTTATTTTCAAAAAGGAGATATAGTTTTAGACCCTTTTTCTGGAAGCGGAACAACAATGGTTCAAGCTTGTGAAATGGGACTTCATGCAATAGGCATAGATGTTTCTGCTTTCAATGCCTTAATCGGCAATTGTAAAGTAATGAAATATGACATTTCAAATGTTATTGTGGAAACAAAAAGAATAACAGAGGCACTAAAACAATTTGTTTTTGAATCTCATATTCGTGATTTTGATGATGAACTAACTCAAAAACTTAATGAGTTCAACAACTTATATTTCCCTGTTCCCGATTACAAGTATAGATTACAACAAAAGGAAATAAACGAAAAAGAATATTCCGCAGCCTATGAAAAAAAATTTCTTGATATCTACAATGATATTGTAAATAAATATGGTATAAAACTTCGACAAGATAAAAACGAAACATTTCTTGACAAATGGTATTTCCCAAATGTAAGAGCGGAGATTGATTTTGTGTTTGAGAAGATAAAAGAGATTCAAAAGTCTTCAACTAAAAAGATAATTAGCGTTATATTAAGTCGAACAATTCGTAGCTGTCGTGCTACTACACATGCTGATTTGACTACTATATCAATCTTAGAAGCAAGAACCTTTTCAACGAATATTCTATCAACTATGCAGAAGCCAACAGAGAAGAGTTGTTGAAGAAATATCCTACCTACGATGATTTTGATAAAGCATGGAATGAATTAAATCTTATGCAGGATTTTCAACGCTATGCAGATGAAAAAGGTGTAAAACCTGATGCAATCAAAACCGATTGGGTTAATAATATGGTTAGAGATTATCTAAAAGAAAACACAAAAGACTCCATCACAACCTATAACTCCTATGTTGATTATGCAAAAGAGATTTTGGAAGGAGACAAAATGCTTAAAGAAATCCTCTCCAAAGCAGAACAGGAAGACATAAAACAACAAGAATATATCAAAAACTCCAATCTCTACATAGAGTCCAATCTAAAAGGCTTCATCGCAAGAAATCTCTACGGCACTAAATACTATTACAAAGCCGTACAACAAAACGATGAGACCCTGCAAACAGCCCTAAAAATCATCAAAGACGACAAACAATACACCAAAATCCTTAAAGCAAAGAAAAAGTAAAAAATGAAAAAGCGACTACTAAAAAAGTAGTCGTTTTTTTATTCTTAGTTTAAATTAAAAATCAAGCACTTCTATATTTCCTCTCATTTTTTTAATCTTTTTTTAGATAATTTTGCAACAAATAATACTTTTTGTTGTCTTTAGTGTGTATTTTTCAAATCTAACTAAAAAAAACTAAAAATGACTAAAAAGACTAAAAAACTTACTATATTATTATCTCCTTTAGTACCCTCAGAGATATTTACGAATTACAGTAGAAAATTTCAACAGATAATTTC
>R24__coassemble_328_pt1 | contig 33744 bp, 23 predicted proteins | sample R24__metabat2_high_PE_045 | metagenome-assembled genome bin R24 | reverse complement strand
CTACAAAAAAATCCACAATGCAATTTTTAGTGTTTTACTTTTCTTAAACAAAAAAAATATCTTACCTTTGCAACTTAATTTAGAATAAAACTTATTTACAATATGTTTACCACAAGATATATATTCGTTACAGGAGGAGTTACATCTTCATTAGGAAAAGGTATTATTTCATCTTCTCTTGCTCTACTTCTAAAATCAAGAGGTTTTTCGGTAACTAATCAAAAATTGGATCCATATATTAATGTTGATCCTGGAACTCTTAATCCTTACGAACACGGAGAATGTTACGTTACAGAAGATGGAGCAGAAACAGACTTAGACCTTGGACACTATGAACGCTTCACTAATGTACGAACCTCACAGGCTAATAATGTAACTACGGGAAGAATATATCAAAATGTGATAGACAAAGAACGAAAGGGCGAATACCTCGGTTCCACAGTGCAAGTCATACCTCACATCACTGATGAGATAAAAAACAGAATAAAAATCTTAGGCAATACAGGCAAATATGATTTTGTCATAACTGAAATAGGTGGTGTTGTAGGTGATATTGAAAGTTTGCCTTTTGTAGAAGCCGTTCGCCAGCTAAAAAGAGAATTTGGCAAACAAGCACTTGTAATTCATCTTACCTACGTTCCTTATCTTGCTGCTGCAGGAGAACTTAAAACAAAACCAACTCAAAACTCTGTTAAAAGTATGCTTTCTATTGGTGTTCAACCAGACATTATTGTTTGCCGTTGTGAGCATCATCTTACAGAAAGTGTTCGTTCAAAGATTTCTCTTTTCTGTAATGTGGATAAAGAATGCGTAATAGAAAGCATTGATGCTTCAACCATATATCAAGTTCCTTTGAATATGCTGGAAGAAGGCTTGGATACTCAGGTATTAAAGAAAACTGAGACTCCTCTAAATTCAGAACCTGACCTTTCTTCTTGGAAGAAATTCCTTTACAAATTAGAGAATCCCCTAAAAGAAACAACCATTGGTATAGTAGGAAAGTATGTTGAACTGCACGATGCTTACAAATCCATCAGCGAAGCTTTGATTCATGCAGGTGCATACCTACAAACCAAGGTAAATATCCGTTGGATTCACTCTGAAGAATTAGAGAAAGGAGAAGAAATCCTACAAAACAAATTAGAAGGTTTAGACGGAATACTTGTAGCTCCTGGTTTTGGTTCAAGAGGTATTCTTGGTAAGATACTTGCATGTCAGTTTGCAAGAGAAAATTCTATACCTTTCTTTGGCATTTGTTTGGGAATGCAGTTGGCAGTTGTAGAGTTTGCACGCAATGTCTTAGGTTGGAAGAATGCAAACAGCGTTGAGATGATGAATTCTACTCCTTATCCTGTCATAGATATAATGGAAGAACAAAAAAAGATAAGTAATCTTGGTCATACTATGCGTTTGGGCAACTATCCTTGTGATTTAAAAGAAGGAAGTCATATCTTTGAAGCCTACAAACAAAAACATATAAAGGAAAGACATCGTCATAGATATGAATTTAATAATAAGTATCTAAAAGATTTTGAACAGGCAGGTATGATTGCAACAGGAATAAATCCAGACACAAATCTTGTGGAGGTTGTAGAAATAAGAAATCATCCATACTTTGTAGGCACACAATTCCATCCAGAGTATGCTTCCACAGTAGAAAATCCTGCACCTTTGTTTATTGAGTTTGTAAAAGCTACAATAAGATAAGTTTCATAGAAATTTACAATCTATGGCTGATAAAGAAATTAACAAAACAAGTATTCTTTTTGTTTGCTTAGGAAATATTTGTCGCTCACCCGCTGCTCAAGAGGTAATGCAACAGATTATCATCTTTCACAAAAGAGTAGATGATTTCATTATAGATTCTTGTGGTATTGGTGCTTGGCATATTGGAAACTTGCCTGACAAAAGAATGAGAATGCTTGGCAAAAAGAGAGGTTATAATTTCACTCACTTAGCAAGACAACTTACAAAAGAAGATTTCTCAAAATTTGACTTCATCTTGGGAATGGATGATGAGATTATAACCATATTATATAACAAAGCCAAGACAAAAGAAGAAAAGGATAAGATAATACCTTTAGGACAGTACATCACAAAGTTTGATAAACAGAGTGAGATACCTGATCCTTATTATGGAAATGAAGAAGATTTTGTGTTTGCTTTGGATTTGTTAGAAGACGCTTGTGAAGAGTTTTATGATAAAGTATTAAAGTAAGAACAGAATACCCAACCTAATAAAAACAAAAAAGGTGATTAGAGAAACAAAATCTAATCACCTTATCTTTTTGTTCAAGTTTTTTTTACTTATATATTTCTTTTTTGTATGCTTTAAGGGTATTTGTTAGCAAGGAAACTATTGTCATTGGACCTACACCACCTGGAACAGGAGTTATGTAAGAACATTTTTTCTTCACATTCTCAAAATCTACATCTCCAGTAACATAATATCCTTTTTCACTATCATCTTTTATTCTGTGAATACCTACATCTATAACCACAGCACCTTCTTTTACCATATCTTCAGTAACAAATGCAGGCTTACCTATTGCAGCTATGATTATATCTGCTTGAGCGCATATCTCTTTTAGTCCTTTTGTTTTGGAATGACACAAAGTTACGGTTGCGTCCATGCCTTTTCTTGACATTAGAACCGCCATTGGTGTTCCCACAATATCGCTTCTTCCCAACACAACGCAAGTCTTTCCTGCTGTTTCTATGTTTGCTCTCTCTAAAAGAGTAACTATTCCACAAGGAGTAGCAGGTAGATAGCTTGGTAGAGAAAGCAACATTCTTCCAGCATTAATAGGATGAAATCCATCTACATCTTTTTTAGGATCTATATGAGCGATTACTTTCTTTTCATCTATATGCTTAGGCAAAGGCATCTGAACTATGTATCCATCAACTTCGTCATCATTGTTCAAAAAGTCTATTGTTTGCAAAAGTTCTTCCTCTGTTATTGTAGCAGGAAAACGATAGACAGACGAAGTGAAACCTACTTCTTGGCTTTGCTTCTCTTTGCTCTTTACATAAGAAAGACTTGCTCCGTCTTCTCCTACTAAGACAGCCACAAGATGAGGTGGCCTCTGTCCATGATCAAGAATATCCGCTACTTCTTTTTTTATTTCTTCCTTTATTGTTGATGCTATAGTCTTACCATCAATAAGGATAGGTTCTTTTCTTTGCTCTTGCATAGCTGATTAAGATTATTAAAGTTATATTGTTTATCTTCTTTTTCTAAGGTTTCGCATTGCTGCCATTTTATTCATTTTTCCAGAAGAAACACTTTGCATCATTTTTCTGGTTTGGTCAAATTGTTTCAACAAACGATTGACATCTTCTATCTTAGTTCCACTTCCGCGTGCTATACGTTGTTTTCTGGAAACATCTATTATGTTTGGATGTTCTCTTTCCTGAGGTGTCATACTACCAATTATGGCTTCTATGCCCTTGAAAGCGTCTTCTTTTATATCAACATCTTTCATCATCTTGCCAACTCCTGGTATCATACCCATAATATCTTTCAGGTTACCCATTTTCTTTATCTGTTGGATTTGAGAAAGAAAATCATTGAAATCAAAAGTATTGCTGTGTATCTTCTTTGATAGCTTTCTTGCCTCTTGTTCATCGTATTGTTCTTGGGCCTTTTCTACTAAGGAAACAATATCACCCATTCCCAATATACGATTAGCCATTCTATCAGGATGAAATACATCTAAGGCATCTAACTTTTCACCTATTGAGATAAATTTGATAGGTTTTGTAACGACGTGTCTAATTGTTAAAGCAGCACCACCACGAGTATCACCATCAAGTTTTGTCAATACAACGCCATCATAGTTTAATCTATCATGGAAAGCCTTAGCAGTATTAACAGCATCTTGTCCTGTCATGGAATCAACAACAAATAGAGTCTCTGTAGGATTAACGGCTTGTTTGATATTTGATATTTCATCCATCATTTGTTCATCTACAGCCAAACGACCTGCAGTATCAATGATTACAACATTGATATTGTTCTGTTTTGCTTGTTGGATACCCTTCAAAGCCAAATCTACAGGGTTGTTATTCCCTTCTTCTGTAAAAACTTGTACGTCTATTTGTTCACAAAGAACTTGTAATTGATTAATAGCAGCAGGTCTATAAACATCACCTGCAACAACAAGTACTTTTTTATTCTTTTTATTTTTAAGATAAGAGGCTAATTTTGCAGAAAATGTTGTCTTACCGCTACCTTGAAGACCAGCTATAAGCACAATAGCTGGTTGTCCTTTGATGTTTATTTCCTCTGTAGTCTCTCCCATCAAAGTTACCAACTCGTCATGTACCATTTTAACCATCATTTGTCCTGGTTCTACGCTTGTAAGTACATTTTGTCCGAGTGCTTTTTGCTTAACTTTATCACAAAATTCTTTAGCTATGGAATAACTAACGTCAGCATCTATCAAAGCCTTGCGAATCTCCTTCATACTTTCGGAGACATTAATCTCTGTTATCTTTCCCTTTCCTTTTATTATCTTAAAGGCTCTGTCAAGTTTCTCTGATAAGTTTTCAAACATCTTCTTTTCTCTCTATTTAATTTCAGAGTGCAAAAATACAAAGTTTCTTTAAAAGCACAATGTTTTTTCTTCATTAAGATTATTATTCTTTTTGTTTTCAAGAAATAATCTTTCAGCCTTCCCAAACGAAGAAAGAAGAAATAAAAATCTTGACAGACAAAAAACAATCTTTCTTTTCCAAGGCGTAGGCATAATAAAATATTTTGTAATTTTGCAAAATCAAAACAATGCACTTTAAGCATGGTTTAATAAAGCTCAACTATCAAACGATGAATTTAAAAGCACATATAGATAACGATATTTTTCATTTAATAGGCAACGTTGCTGATGCTATGAATATAGATGCTTACGTTGTAGGCGGCTATGTAAGAGACATAATCCTAAAACGTCCAAGCACAGATATAGATATTGTTTGTATAGGAAGTGGAATTGAACTTGCAAAACAAGTAGCCCAAACTCTACCTCAAAAAAAGAAAGTGTCCATCTTTAAGTCCTTTGGCACAGCAATGATACATTATTATTCTTTAGGCAAGGATTGGCAGATAGAGTTTGTAGGAGCAAGAAAGGAGAGTTACAGACGCGACAGCAGAAAGCCGATTGTGGAAAATGGAACTCTACAAGATGACCAAAACCGCAGAGATTTCACCATCAATGCTATGGCTATTTCTCTTAATGAGCAGACTTTTGGTGAATTACTTGACCCTTTCGATGGCATATACGATATAAACAGACAAATAATCCGCACTCCTTTAGACCCAGACATAACTTTTTCTGATGATCCCCTAAGAATGTTGCGTTGTATTCGCTTTGCCACTCAGTTGAACTTCTCTATTTTACCTGAAACCTTTGAGGCCATAAAAAGAAACTGCGAAAGGATAAAAATAATCTCACAAGAGAGAATAACCGAAGAACTAAACAAAATGCTAATGTCAAGACATCCTTCTTTAAGTTTTCAACTCTTGGACAGAAGTGGTCTTTTGAAAATAATCTTTCCTGAATTTGTTGCATTAAAAGGAGTAGAAAGTGTTGGAGAAAAGTCTCATAAAGATAATTTTCTTCACACTCTGCAAGTCTTAGATAACGTTGCAAAGCAAAGCGACAAACTTTTCTTGCGTTGGGCTGCCGTTTTACATGATATTGCCAAACCTTTGTGCAAGCATTATGACGAAAAAACGGGTTATTCTTTTCATGGTCATGAGGTAAAAGGCTCTTATATGGTTGAAAAAATCTTTCGCCGTATGCATTTGCCTCTTAACGAAAACATGAAATATGTTCAGAAACTCGTATTCCTTCATCTTCGTCCGATAGCATTAGTAGAACAAGTAACAGATAGTGCTGTAAGGCGTTGTTTGTTTGAAGCAGGAGATGATATTGAAGACCTTCTAATCCTATGTCAAAGTGATATTACGAGCAAAAACATTCTTAAGAAACAACGTTATCTTAATAATCTCCGCTTAGTTCAAAAAAAGATGAAAGAAATAGAAGAAAAAGACAGAATACGCAACTTCAAAGTTCCTGTAAGCGGAGAAGAAATAATGGAAATGTATAATCTTACCCCATGTAAGACCGTTGGCATTCTCAAAGACGCCATAAAAGATGCTATATTAGACGGAAACATTGCCAACGACAGAGAGGAAGCCTTAAAATTCTTGGATTCTGAAGCAAAAAAATTAGGCTTAAAGAAAAAAGAATAAAGATATTTAATGCATATTCTAATAAATTTTGTAATTTTGCACGTCAATAACAGACATTATTATAACATTATTAACTATAAAAACGAAGCCGACGTTCGGCAGTAAAGATATGAAATTTGGAGTAGTTGTTTTTCCAGGGTCAAACTGCGACCACGATATGATATACGTCCTAAGAAACATTGAAGGACAAGAAGTTGTACCTCTATGGCACAAAGAAAGAGACCTACAAGGCTGTGATATGATTGTATTACCAGGAGGTTTCTCATACGGAGATTATTTGCGTAGTGGAGCAATAGCTTCTCTTTCTCCTATAATGTCAGAAATTATCAAGTTTGCAAACAAGGGCGGTTATCTTCTTGGCGTCTGCAACGGTTTTCAAATACTTTGTGAAAGCAGACTTCTTGACGGTACTCTTTTACATAATAATAATCAAAAATTTATTTGTAAAAACCAATACATTACTCCTCAAACAAACAGCACTATTTTCACTAAAGAAGCAAAAGTAGGATCTCCTTTGAACATCCCTATTGCTCATGGTGAAGGAAGATACTTTGCTTACGAAGATGTGTTGAAGAAGATGAACGACAACGAACAAATACTATTCCGTTACTGCAATGAGAAAGGCGAGATAAAGGATGAGTGCAATCCAAACGGAAGTGTTGAAAACATAGCCGGAATAACCAACAAGACAAAGAACGTCTTTGGAATGATGCCTCACCCTGAAAGATGTTCAGACTTGGAACTTGGAAACACAGACGGAAAAATCTTGTTTGACAGCATAATAAAGAATTTTGTAAAATAAACTTATTGTTTATTAATATAGCATTTTGTACATCTTAGGTTGGTTAAAGATTTTTTATACATCTTAATCAACCTTATTTTATTCACCTACAAAGAACAATGTTAAAACAGTATTACAAGAGTATTGACACCATTGAATGCGGTTGCGATGAAGCCGGAAGAGGTTGCTTAGCTGGGAGCGTCTTTGCTGCTGCAGTAATCTTACCTAATGATTTTAAGAACGATATACTAAACGATTCCAAACAACTCACTGATAAAAAACGAAGGGAACTAAGAGATGTTATTGAAAAAAGTGCCATTGCATTTGCTGTTTGTGAGGTTAGCAACACCGAGATAGACAATACCAACATCCTTGCAGCAAGCATAGAGGCAATGAACAGAGCAGTGAAAAGTTTGAAGACAAAACCTGAATTTCTGCTCATTGATGGCAACAGATTCCGTACTGACTTGGATATTCCCTATAAAACAATAGTAAAAGGGGATGCAACTTATATGTCCATTGCTGCTGCATCTATTCTTGCTAAAACGTATAGAGATGACGCCATGATTGCTTTGCACAAGATTTATCCTCAATATAATTGGAAACAAAACAAAGGCTACCCAACAAAAGCACATCGTCAAGCGATAAAAGACTATGGGATAAGTCCTTATCATCGTAAAACATTTAACTTGTTTGAAGAGCCTACACTGTTTTAAAGACTTCGTAAAAAAAGAGTTGGATTTAAGAAAAAAAGACTTGATGTTTAGAGTAAAAAGACTTGGTTTTAAAAAATTAAAATCAAGTCTTTTTTTTCTTAGAGTTTCTTTATTTTATTTATCAGTTTATCTCCTACTGTATTTTTCAAGGTCTGCTTTATTGTATTGGTTATCTTTTCTTTATCCGTAGGCTGCTCTATATGTTTTATCAGATACAGAGCTTCATTCTCTTCTTCTGAATTGGTAAAGACTTCAAAAAATAATGGCTTATCCCCTATTCTGTTATTCAAGAACTTAGGATATGCTATGGAAAACTCTTCCTTATTGCTTGCAGACAAATATTCAAAGCCCAAATCCTCCGTAAAATGTTTCATCAACAAAGGAGACTGCTTGCCATTATGACCTTTTGCAGCAATAAAATCATCAGTCTTTTCTTTGAATCTCGCTCCGGGATGATTATAGTTTTTAAACTCTTGTCCTAATCCATTATTGATAAGCATTATCCTAAGATTACTTCCCAAATGCCTATTAGCCAAGACATTCAAATCATAAAATGTAGCCAAATCACCAAATACTCCAAAATATAATCTGTCTTTATTTACCAAAGATGTACCTATCATGGAAGACAGACAACCATCTATTCCAAAACCTCCAACATTGGAAAAAACATTTACTGATTTTGGCAAATCAAATAGATTCCAAGCACGCAGGGAATTAAGTATTCCCAAATGCAAGACAGAATTTTGCGGTATTTTGTCTGCTAAAACTTGTGCTATATAAATATTAGAAAAAGGTAAGTCAGGCATAAGAGAAAGCAATCTGTTTTTTTCAGCCATACATTCCTCATAGAAACTATTTGCTGAGAGGTTTTGTGAAGATAAATCAGTATTTGAACTGTATCTCTCAAAGAATTCTTGTTCAGTCATTTCAAAAACAAAAGAAAGTTTTTTGAAAGTATCTCTCATCTCTCCATCTGGATTAACTCGCCACACCTGTTTTGTATTTTTCATCAAACGCATGGTGTAATAATCTCCGCTAACCTCCCCTATGTGTATGATTACATCAAAGCTTGGTTCGTTATGATGAACCTCTTGAGAACCTTTAATAGAGTAATTTAAAGCATTCTTTCCGTGATAATTACTTGTATGATCAACAAAGACTATAGCATTATTGGATATAGCAAAATTCTCTAATGCAAAACTCTCTTCGCTTGTCCATTTTTTATGAGACCCCACAAAGACTCCTATCTTTCCCTGCGGAAGTTGTGGTAAATCTTTAGTTAAATTTGTTATCCTACTTATTTTTCTTACTTTAGGAAGTTCTTTAACAGAATAATCCAAAGAGTATTTTGTTTCTAAATTAATATGTATAGGTCCTCCTCCTCTACGGAAAAGTTCTTCAAGAACATCATTTAGTTTTATTTCTGCAAACCATCTGTCTGATTCATTATTTATAGAAGAGATATTCACTGACTTAAGGACTACATCACTTGGAGGATTGTTTCTGTTGATAACCTGTGCGATAAGATGTCCTATATTATGAAAATCTTGTGCAGAAGTGCAAGCAATAAGAGGTAGTTTTCTGTAATAGGCTTCTGTCAATGCAGGCAAATAATTACGAGAAGCAGTAGCTCCGGTGCAGGAAAGAAGAACGGGTTCTGAACTTTCTTCACATAATCCCACAGCCATATATCCTGCACTGCGTTCATCAACACATGAGTACATTTCAAAAAAACTATCCTGCTGAATACTGCTTACAAAGGTTACATTTGTTGCACCCGGAGAAGCAACAACCTTTCTTATATTGTATTTTTTCAACAAAGCAATCAGCAAAAGTATATTCTGTTCTGAAGTATAATAAAGTCGGGAGCCGACCTCAGTTAAATGTTCCATAATATCTTGAATTAAAACTTTGCAAATATATAAAAGAATTCTGAATTAAAAGGAAGTAAATTAAGAAAAATAGGACAAACTACCCTCTAATGAGTATTTTTGGAGAAAAGATTATATTTCACTGCTTTTATATTTGTATGTATAAAAAAAGTAATAATTTTGCAGCATCAAATTTTTGGTTCTTTATTAGTGAGATTAATAGGGAATTGGGTGAAAAGCCCAAACTATACCCGTAGCTGTAAGTTTCTATAACAAAAGACGTTGTTGATACTCTTATAGTCATTGTTCTTAAATAAGAATGAGAAGACTTTCAACAGCAGAAACAAGTCAGAAGACCTGCCAAACAATTTGACAAAATCGTAACTTTCGGGTACTAAAGGAACGATAAGAAAGTTGAATTAAAAAAGTATTATGGCTGATACCTCTTAGTTCATCTTCTTTATTCTTTTACAAAGAAATTTTACGATATGTTTTATTATTAATTAACAAAATTAAAAAAACGTTAAAAGAAATGAAAAAACGTATTGTGAATTTGATAGTATTATTACTATCATTCGTGAGTATAAACCTTTATGCTCAAACGCTGAGTTCCACAGCTCCAAATGGAACATTTACATCTGAAGATATAGACTATTGGATAGGCGAAGGAGAAAACGAAATCGGAATTATTTTCGTCTATAACAATGAAAGCCTTTCTCCAGATTATTTTGTTCTTGGCTATCGTTGGAATGGTAACAACATTACCTTAGAAGATGCCTTGACTGAGATAGCCTTTGCTGACTCTCGTTTTGATATGAGTGCTTCAGGAGGTTTTCTTGATGACTATGGCTTTGACTATGATGAAGATGGTGCTTATGAATATTCTGCATACACCAACGATTCATACGGATATTTCAACTTAAGAGATAACTGCACAAGCACTCCTACTGGAATGGGCAGTTATTATCTTACAGGAAATAGTTGGATAAGCATAGAATACAAAACTAATGAAGACAGTTGGGAAGATTGCTTTGCTCAAACAGGAACATATACTGCTATTCCTGCTCCTAATGACGAGCCAATGCCTTGTTTGCTTCCAAGTAACCTTCATGTAGATTTCGTTACAGAAAACTCTGCCATAATATATCTTGGCACTCTACCTGCAAACTACACTCTTTATCTTAAAGCACAAGGAGAAACTTCTTTCACTTCTTATAGTATCACAAATGAAGTAACCTACACTATGGAAAATCTTCTATCTGGAACAGATTATGAATGCTATATTATAAAGGATTGTGGAGAAGGAAGCCTTTCAGAAGAAAGCGAACATCTTACTTTTACAACTCTGACAAGTCAAGCAAATGATTGTGATATAGTTTCTCTACCATATACAGAAGATTTTGATTCATACGGAACAACAGGTGGAGGTGTTTATCCTTATCCTTCATGTTGGACAAAGATAACAACAGGAAATATCCCTAATATAAACACTACAAAACATTCTGGTGTTGGTGGCTTATATTTGCAAGCAGCACCAAACACACAAGTTGTAGCTGTTATGCCTAAGATTGCAGATAATATTGATTTAAATACTCTTTCTTTAACTTTCTGGGGAAAAAGAGGTTCTGCAGGAAATAGAATAACAGTAGGAGTAATGACTAACAAAGATGATGCAACAACCTTTGATACATTATTTGCTGTTAGTCCTTCTTCTAATGCTTGGGCTGAATACACATTAGATTTCTCTCAATACACAGGCACTGCTAAATATATTGCTTTTATATGTAATGGCAACAGATACTATATTGATGATGTGGTATTAGACGGCAATTCTTCCACTGTTGAACCTACAAATCCATCAATAACAGATGAGAACATCATTGCTTGGGCTAAGGGTGTAGAAGTCGTCAGAGCTAATACGGTAACAACAGGCAATTATTACGATGCTATTGGTCAGGCAAACACTACAAATTATGTTTCTATTCAAGGAGGTTTGGCAGTTGCAACATTTGACAGACCTATTAATAATGCTGAAGGTGATGACTTTGTTGTTTTTGGTAATAACACAAGCAATGGACAAGCATACGTTGAAGTTTCTTCAAATGGAACAGACTTCTTTAGATTTGACAGCAAAACATCTATTCTTGCTACAGGATTAGGCACTGCATACGATCTTGACAACTTATCTGACAACGCCAACTTAGACAAGAACAACATTCGTTTAGTTCGCCTTGTTGATGATTCTACTGCTGGATTCCTTCTTGCAGGTATAGGCGTTTATAATGGTGGCGAACAATATCAAATTGCAGATTTTGAAAATATGCTTTCCACCCCTAATACTTATGAAATAGTAACAAGTTCCACACCTGGTGCTACCCTTATAGGAACAGATGATTATGGTATGAATATGTATTCTAAGGATTATGCTAATGGAGGTCTTGTATTTAATGGTTTAGGATTGTACGGAGGTTCATTCTCTATTGGTTGGGGACCTTCTAACCTTACTACAAATTCTGGTTATTATGCTTCTTCTGCTTCAGCTGCTTTGGAAGGAGCAGGCAATGGCTATCTACAAGGATATTTTTCTGATTTTGCCGGAACAACAGAACATTTAACTGTTGTAAGAGATAATAACACAACATTCTCTCCTAAAGGAACATATGTTTGTCAAAGTGCTGCTTCTTTTTCTGATGCACAAACCTTAGCAACAAATGATAATAATCCAGGTTGGATGAAAATAGTAGCAACAGGTTACAATGCTGACGGAAGCATTGCTGGTAGTTCTTTTGTTTATTTGGTAGATAATGCTGCAAATGGTGTTGGAAACGTAAAAGAATGGCGTTGGTTAGATATGGCTTCTTTTGGAGAAGTTGCAAAAGTAAAATTCACAATGGAATCTAATTATGCAAATAATTATGGTCTGTTGATTTCTGCTTATTTCTGTGTAGATAACTTTGTTTATATGGAAGGAAACACAATAGAAGAGCCAGAACCAGAATGTCCTGTTGTAACAAATCTTCAAGTGGTAGAATCATGGACTGAGGAAAATCAAGCAAGTATAATGTGGAATAGCGACAATCCTCAATTCTATATTTATTATAAAGAACAAAGTGCAACAGATTTTGATTCAGTCTTGGTAAGTGGAAATCTTTTCTACACAATAGAAGGTCTTACTGCTAACACAACATACGAATGCTACGTAAGAACAAAATGCTCTGAAACAAATCTTTCTGATGCTTCAGCAATAATAACCTTTACAACTCTTGCTTCTTCTTTACCAGACGCTCCATCAATGACAGATGAAAACATTGTTGCTTGGGCTAAAGGTGTAGAAATAAAAAGAGCATTCAATGCAACAGCAGGAAACTATTACGATGCTATTGGTCAAGCAAATACTACTGATTATGTTGCCATACTTAATGGTTATGCAAAGGCAAGTTTTGACCGTCCTATAACAAACCAAGAAGGAGCAGACTTTGTTGTATTTGCTCATAACGACAATGAAAACGGAAGAGCCTTTGTTGAAGTTTCTTCTAATGGTAGCGATTTCTTCAGATTTGCAGAAAAAACATCTGTTCAAACTCTTGGCTACGGCACTGCATACGATTTAGATGATTTGGACGATAACGCAAACTTAGACAAGAACAACATCCGTTTAGTTCGCCTTGTTGATGATAATATCGGTGTATTCAATCTTGCAGGTATAGGTATCTACCATGGTGGAGAACAATATCTAATTGCAGATTTTGAAGAAGGAACATTCCTTACTGCTGCTAACACTTACGAAATAGTAGCTTTAAACAACTACACTCGCACAGAAGAAGATGAAGATACAGAAATGACTTATTATTATAAAGATCACGTTTCTGCTGGACTTAACTTCCCTGGCATTGGATACGATTTAAGCGGTTGGTTTATGACTGCTGGTTTTGGTGCAAGCAATGGTACAAGTTCTGCTATAAGTGGTAATGGCGGAGAATATGTGGATGCTAACTATTATGTATCTTCTGCTATGGCTGGTGTTGAAGGTGTTGGATATACTTATATGCAATCATATGATGCAGGAGCTTTTGGACCTCAACAACAAAATGAAATAAAAACAACTGACAATACTACTTTCTTCCCTCAAGGAGTTTATGTTTCTCACTCTAATGCATCATATACTTATACAGGTCAAACAAATGACTACGAACCAGGCTATCACAAAGTAATAGCAACAGGATATGATGCTCAAGGAACAGTTCTTGGTTCTGTTTATGTTTATCTTACAGAAAACGGAAACGCTTACAAAGACTGGAAATGGTTAGATCTTTCTTCTTTAGGTGAGGTTGCAAAAGTAAAATTTGCTCTTGAATCAAACTATGCAAATAGTTATGGTTTGCTTATTCCTTCTTATTTCTGCGTAGATAACTTTGTTTATCGTGCTGGAAATGAAATAGAAGAACCTTGCATTCCTACTGCTTCAACTATTGATGTATCATTATGCGAAGGAGATTCTTACAACTTTGATTCTGAACACTCATACTCAGAAGAAGGAACATATGAAATAACTCTTACAAATGCAGCTGGTTGTGATAGCACTATTACATTAAACATCGCTGTTATGCCAACATATAATGAAGAAATCACTCTTGAAATCTCAAGCAGCGATCTTCCTTATCAATTTGGCGAGCAAGTATTGACAGAATTAGGAACATATACAGAAACCTTTACTTCAATAAACGGTTGTGATAGTGTTGTAACCTTGACTTTAGTAATTCCTAACGGGATAAACGAAGTTGAAAACAATTATTCTGTTTCTCTTTATCCTAACCCAACTTCAGAAAGTGCAACATTAAGTGTCAAAGGCTTGAATAAAGAGGCAACAATCATTGTTACTGACCAACAAGGCAGAGTAATCTCTACTTCAACTCTTACATCTGGACAAGAGAACTCAGTAATCAACACCGACAATCTTGCACCTGGAGTATATTACATCAGAATTCAAACCACTAACTCTGTTCGTACAGAGAAACTAATAAAGAAATAAGATTTCTAAACAAAATTATCAAGGAACATATCTTTGAAAAGGTATGTTCCTTTTTTTTTATCAAATCAAAGGTATAGGAACTTTGATATATTTGAAAGTTTTATATGTATCCAAGTTCCTTTTCTTTTTGATTTGTTGATTGTAATTAACGAAAAAAACATCTTCTTTTTGCTCGGTTAAAAAAAACTTTCGTACTTTTGCAAATCCATAGTCGCGTGCGTGCGGATGTGATATTGTTGTAGTATAGGCGTACTTTAGAGCGTTAGAGACGGAATAGATATAAAATAAATGAAATGAAAGTTATCTGAATATGACTCAGAAAAATGAAATATGGGGAACAGTGGATGTGCTCTTTGAGCGCGTTTCTGCCCTTATTGAGCAAGCGCGTAGGCGAGTAATCACAGTTGTCAACCTTGCCGAAGTCTATACGAAATACGAGATTGGAAGATATATCGTGGAAGAGGAGCAGCAAGGGAATGCTCGTGCAGGTTATGGGAAACAGGTACTCAAAGAGTTGTCCGTCCGGCTCACTGAGCGTTTTGGTGATGGGTGGTCGGAAGAAACCTTGAAGAAATGTAGATTTTTCTACAATGTTTATAGCAACCGTCAAATTGGGTCTACAGTGTTGACCGAATTGTCGGATGCAAAAAATAGTCAACAGTGTAGACCAAATTCCAAAACACTGTCGGGGAAATGTAATGAAGGCATTTCGTTCACCCTTTCTTGGTCCCACTACCTCGTCTTGATGCGTGTCGAAAATCCCGATGCCCGCAGTTTCTACGAGATAGAGTGTGCACAGCAGCAGTGGAGCGTCCGTCAGCTCAGCCGTCAGGTGGGGAGCAGCCTCTATGAGCGCTTGGCCTTGAGCCGCAACAAAAACGAGGTGATGCGACAACATCTATGCAGCCCAATACCAGCTCTATCTGCCGGACAAGAATCTGCTACAGGCAAAGGTGAAGAACTGGATAAAAGAATACAAGGAGGCGAACCCGGACGAAGACGAATAGCATAGGCGTACCTTAGGCGTAGCATAGGCGAAGCTTAGGCGGCAAAAAGAGGCCAAAAAAGGAGTTGGGAAACAGCCGCTGAAAGGAGTCGAGGGTATGAGGAGAGGAAGAAGAGACCAAGAAGAGAGATAGAAGAGAGATAGAAGGGGCCAAGCAGCCAATAAACATTGCAAAAAGTGACATAATTGAAGTAAAAACAGAAAAACAAACACAATATGGCAATACCGAAATTTGAGAAGTTCCTGTATCCGTTCCTCCTTCAACTGAAGGACAAGGAGGTGAGCACGAAGGAGATGAAGACTGCCCTCATCTTGCATTTCAACCTTACGGAGGAGGACTGCCAGCTGAAAACGCGTAGCGGCTCCACGCTCCAATTGAACGACCGTATCGGATGGTCGCGCCAGTGGCTACGCCGTGCGCTCTTCATCGAGATTCCGCAACGCGGTGTGTATCGTATCACGCAACGTGGCCGCGATTACCTAAACGCCCACACGGATCTTCGCGAATCGGATTTGCTGCAGTATCCCGAATTCAGGGAATACGCCAACGCCACCATTGCTGCCACAAGTGCTGTGACAAGCGACAATGGCGCTGTTGAGGACATCAAGGAGCTGACCCCGACGGAGCAGATGGACAATGCTTTCAAGAGCATCAACGAGGACTTGGCTGCCGACCTGCTTCAGAAGGTGCTGGAGATGAGTCCAGAGTTCTTCGAGAAGCTGGTGCTCGACTTGCTCCTGAGCATTGGCTTTGGCAGCAGGAACAAAGATATGGCCATAGTTACGCCCACCAGCCACGACAACGGAGTGGACGGCATTATCCCTGAGGATGCCCTTGGGCTGGACAAGATTTATATCCAAGCCAAACGCTATACCGACAACTCGGTGCAGAAACCTGAAATCCAAAAGTTCATCGGTGCTCTTGATGAGCAGAAAGCCTCGAAAGGAGTCTTCATCGCGACCAGCAAGTTCACATCCGGTGCGAAGGAGACTGCCGAAAAGGCCAGCAAGAAGATAGTGCTCATCGATGGCAAGACCCTTGCCGACTACATGATTGAATACAACGTAGGTGTCAGCGAGAAGAAGGTGTATGAGGTGAAGAAACTGGACACGGATTATTTTGAGGAGTAATAAAACTGACTAGTTATGCCTATCGGAATCGACATATTCAGCGGAGCTGGTGGATTGAGCCTGGGTGCGGAAATGGCAGGCTTTGAGATTCGCTATGCGGTTGAGAAAGACCCAAGTGCCGCGATGACCTACAGACACAACCACCCAGATACCAATGTCCTTGAAGATGACATCCATAACATCGACCCATTGGAGCATCTGCGTGCTGGTGAACATATCTCAATTGTATTTGGTGGACCACCATGCCAAGGTTTTTCTTCCTCTAATACCAAAACAAGAAATCTACAGAATCCGAACAATAGTTTGTTCGAAGAGTTTTTGAGGTTCGTATCGGTTCTTCAGCCTGATTGGTTCTTGTTTGAAAACGTTGAAGGGTTCTACAGATTTGAAAAAGGAACTCTTCACAATCGAGTAAAACAATGTTTTGAAGAACTTGGATACACCGTGAATGATGCCATCGTGGTGGCATCCGATTATGGGGTGCCGCAACATAGGAACCGTTTCATTATGGTTGGAAACCGCAATGGTGTCTTGTTTCAGTTTCCTAATAAACAAGAAAAAGTCTATTCTGTGATAGATGCTATCGGAGACCTGCCCGAACTTAAGAATGGGCAAATGGATGAATCCCTACCTTATAAATGCTCTGCAAAAGAAGCGGGAGAATATGCTCAATTGATGCGCAAGGGTTCACGGACTTCCAAGCAGAATTTTGTTTCCCGAAATGCCGACTATGTCATCGAACGATACAAATACATTGGTCAAGGGCAGAACTGGAGAGCAATCCCGGAAGAGCTGATGACCAACTATAAAGACAAGAACCAATGTCACAGTGGAATCTATAAAAGATTAATTGCCGATAAGCCATCCGTAGTCATTTCTAATTATCGGAAAAATATGCTGATACATCCGTTCCAAGACAGAGGATTGTCGGTTAGGGAAGCGGCGCGTTTGCAGAGCTTCCCTGATAGATTTGTCTTTAAAGGGAGCTTGATGCACATACAGCAGCAAATCGGGAATGCAGTTCCACCACTATTGGCAAAAGCGGTTTTTGAAAAGATACTGGAATATGGAGAACAATAGCACTTCTATATTACATTTCAAGTTTGATGTCAGTACGTTCCGCTTATTGGGTCGGGAATTGATAACAGACAGAATCACGGCTTTGTTTGAGCTTGTGAAGAACTGTTATGATGCCAATGCCGAAAAGGTGGACATTACCTTTGATTCGCTAAACCCTCTGTCCGACAAAAGCAGGATTATCATCAGAGACGATGGCTTGGGCATGACATTCGAGGATATTCGTGACAAATGGATGGTTATTGGTACCAGTAGCAAAAGAAGAAGAAAGACCTCACCGGCACCATACAACCGGGTAGTGGCGGGCAAAAAGGGGGTCGGGCGTTTCGCTGTGGACAAACTTGGTGGTAAGTTGGTGATGAAAACGAAAAAGAAAGGCTCCACGGTATGGCATTGCTTGGAAACAGATTGGACAAAGTATTCTGAAGAAGAAGACAGACAGTTAAAGCTGAATTTTGAGGAGAACCAAGAAAAACAAAAGCTGTTCACCGATATTGATAACAAATACTGGACAGAACCAGGCAACACTGATGTCCAGGGGACAATACTGGAAATATCATCACTTAATGACGTTTGGCTTGAGAGGGATGTTATCCGTGCTTATCGCGAGTTGTCAAAGATAGTCAGACCTGCGTTGAACGCAAAGTATCCGTTTGGCATTAAGTTCCACGTTCCGGAATATAAGGCATACGATGACAAACTTGTGGAAAGTTTGGTGTTGGCAAAGGCTACATTGTCGTATGCTTTGAAATACAGATTTGATGCTGATAAACAGAAGTATTTCCAAGAGTATCTTGAGGAGAGCAAAGGCAGTCTTGTTGTAAAGGAAAAAGAAGCTGAGATTTTTGGTCCCATAGGCTTCACCCTCTATTATTACGACCAAGAGGGCAAGAAAAACTTCACGAAAGAAGATCGTATTGACGGCATTAAAGTTTACAGAGATGGTATCATAGCGACTCCTTTTGCTGAATATAAGGCCAGTAGAGACGAACAAAAAGATCTTTTTGGCATCGACAAACGCCGTTGGTCGGGTTTCTTCGAGAAACTTAGCACAAGAGACATTCTTGGCTGGGTTGACATTACTGACGAACTGAATCCAAATATTAAGGACTCCACCAACAGACAAGACTTTGTCGACAACAAGGAATGGAACGCTTTGCAAGTCTTTGTCATCAACCAAATACACCAGGTAGAGCTGTATCTGAAACATAAGAAGGATTTCAAGAAAAAAGAGAATGCCGAAAAACTAAAAAATGCCGGGAATGAACTTGATGACATCAAGCAAAAGATCAAGAGGATAAAAGGAAAAACCCTCCTGGCATCACCCGAAGTGGACAACGAGCTCGATGAAATTGCCACCAAGCTGGAAACTATAAAACAAAACGTCTCTGCCTCCACCAAGGATTATGAACGAATGGAGGAAGACAAACGGCAACAGGAAAATATCATGTTCAGTCTGGTGTCACTCCAAGCCTACGCTGGTCAGATTTCACATATCCTTAAAATCTCCATTGGTATCATTAAGCGTTCGGCAGAGTTTGTGGCAAAATGGGTGTCTTTGGGTCAAAAACAGGACAAGTCCGTTAAACACGCTCACCGCATTTTTGATGAGATGAACAACCTTTCCAAGGCTATGAATTTCATGCTGAGCTATGCAGAAGATGACTCTACGTTTGAATTCTTCGGTGTAAAAGATGCCATTACCGAGTTGTTTGAGGACAGGTATCGTTATCTGTTCGAGGAAGAGAACATAAAAACAGAATACTCTGTTGAAGATGACTTCGAGTTGTCTTACAATAAAAAGGCATTTCAGGACATGTTTGGTAATCTCATAGATAATTCTGTGAAGGCTTTGCGTAACTACCAAGACAAAAGAATCAAGTGTTCTGTCTTCAGAGAGAACGACAATCTTGTTATGTTGTTCTCTGATAATGGTCCTGGCATTCCTGACGAGAGCCGCGACCGAATTTTCGATGTGTTCTATACGACTACAGCCGATCTGGGCGGTGCCGGATTAGGACTATACATTGTGCGTACCCGACTGAATTCCATAAAGGGTACTATCACGCTTGAGCCTAATGAGTTCAAGCCTACAGGTGCTACTTTCAAGATTATTATACCTTTAATTCATTAAGATATGGATGAGAAAATGAATCTTACTATTGTCTATATAGATGATGATAAAAAAATGCAGGAGGATGCTTTCCTTGATGATATCGCTGATATGGTCGATGAAATCCATTATTTCGAAAAGCCATCGGAAGGATTGGCGTATGTGAAGGAAAACATTGATAAAAACATAGTCGTCATTCTCGATTGGAAATTCAACAGCAGTACGATTCAAGGCAACGATGTACTGAAAGATATTGATGAAGTATCGGTATTGGTACCTGTCATTGTTTTTACCGGTGCCAGTATCGATGCCACCGAAGCCAACAAGATGTTCAAGGGGAATGCTTTCAGTTGCGTTCCGAAGGATTCAGATACAACCACTTTGGTGAATGCCATTCGTAACGCCTACGACAGGATTCAAAACGACATCCGTTCGGTGATGGAAAAATGGATTTTGAAACAGGATGCAGAAAAACGCAACAAGCCCTATATGCGTTCTGGTGACAAGGTTTATACCTTAAACGACATCCTCGAATCCATTCGCAGACAAGATGAATTTGGAAAAGAAACCACTCGTGGCATTTTGAGTCTTGCAACGGAATTGTTCACCAATAATATGCGTGAGAAATGAGATTGAATACTGTTGTTCTTGCTGACGATGCTGCAGAAAACATCGGTGAACTGTGTGTTATGCTAAAGGATTCCACCCAACAGTTGTTAGAACAATTGGGCCGTACAAGGAATGACATTCAAATCAACAATGCCATCTACTGTCATGATGCTGTCAACAAACAGAATTTGTCCGAAAAGGTAGCAGTGGTTAATTCCAACAATTTTCTATGCTGTTGGTACGGTCATGGTACCGACACATCCTTTTGTATGAATGGAGAAGATGTCGTTACCACAGTCGAAAACCATTATGTTTTTTCCAACGCCTTGGTTTATACCTTCTCTTGTCAGAATGGAGGTACGCTTGCAGATGTGTTGATTGACAACAATGCAAAAGCTTTTGTAGGGTACAGTGGCAATGCAAATTGTCCATACGGGATTGATGATGTGACCTGTGGTATCGCGATGTCTTTTCTCTCGTCCTTTTTTGATGGGAAAGTGCTTGATGATGCTGTAGATGATTTGAAATCATCATACGAAGATGCTGTTTTCAACAAAGATCTGGAACCATTTCAAAGATTATGGTTCCAGGAAAACCGCGACAATGTTGTTCTAAAGGGGGATGCGAGTTTAACCATTAATGATTTATTAGTTGCGTAATATGCCAAAAAAGAAATATACATTCATAGACTTGTTCGCAGGGTGCGGAGGACTCAGTTTGGGATTGGAACAGGCTGGGTTTAGTCTTTGCTTTGTAAATGAAATAGTAGAACAGTTTGCATACACTCATAAGGTAAATCATGATCTTGGCGATGACCATTATTACGTTGGTGATATTGCGATGCTCAACAATAATATTGAGGAGTATAGCAGGTTCTTTAAAGATGTAACTCTTGTTTGTGGTGGACCGCCATGTCAAGGTTTCTCAATGGCTAATCGGCAAAGAATACTTGATGACCCAAGAAATAGTCTCTACAAACAATATCTGATTTTTCTAAGTCATGTTCGCCCAAAGTTCTTCATTATGGAGAACGTGAAGGGTATGATGAACAAGAAAGATGAAATCATACAGAACTTCAGAGAGTATCTTGGAGAAGACTACTTGTATGATTATGCCGTACTTAAAGCACAGGATTTTGGGGTTCCCCAGAATAGAGAACGTTTTATCATGATTGGAAATCGTATGGGGATATCTCCAAAGGAAATCTTTGAAGATATCAATAAGAATAAACGAGAAGCCTTCGTGCTGCGTGATGCTCTTTACGGACTTCCTCATTTAGAAGCGAAAACAGGGAAAGGACAAAGTGGAATTGAAGATGTTCGTTCAGGCTTGACAGAAAGATATTTCGAATACCCGCAGACGGAATTCTATAGGTTTATCAATGGCAATAGGGTTATTACCAAGCTCTACAATCACAAGAATCGATACAATAACGAACGCGATATTGAGATTTATAGGCGACTGCCGCAGGGTGCAAACTCATTGCATGAGTCAATTGCGGATATTATGCCTTATAAACGGCGTAACGACATTTTCAAAGACAAATACTTCAAACTGGACGAAAATCAAATATGTAAAACAATCACTTCACACATGAAGTTTGATTGCAACATGTATATTCATCCATGGGAAGCGAGAGGGTTGAGCCCAAGGGAGGCAGCCCGTATACAAACGTTCCCCGATGACTTTGTTTTTACAGGAGCGCAAAATATGTGGTACGCCCAAATTGGGAACGCTGTACCAGTTAAACTAGCAAAGGCTATAGGAGACGGCATAATGAGGTTTTTATGAATCACGTAGAATTATTTGCAGGTATTGGCGGCTTTCGAAGAGCAATGGATCTCATTTCACAAGATTTGGGCTTTTTGATAGATACCGTTGCATATTCTGAAATCGACAAAAAAGCCATAGATACTTACAATGCCAATTATGATACTACAGGAGAGTTGGCTATGGGTGATATTGTTGTTTTTGTGAAGGATGGGCATGCTATGAGGAACCTTCCTCGCTATCAACTTCTCTCTGGTGGTTTCCCATGTCAAACATTTAGTATGATGGGAGACCAAGAAGGATTTGAAGAGGAGAGGGGTCAAATGTTCTTTCGAATCATGGACATGATAAACAGCAGACATCCTCGTTATGTTTTACTGGAGAATGTGAAAAACTTGATGAATCATGATGGAGGAAACACTATAGCAGTCATTAGGAGAGAACTGGAAAACGCGGGATATATCGTCAAAATGGATGTCTTTAACTCGAATGATTATGGTTTGCCACAGAAACGGAATCGAGTAATCATTTTTGCAAGGAGGCGTCATTTGGGCAATTTTGAATTCTCTTCAGAGCTGGTGAAGAAATCTTTTGAAGAGATGGGTCGGAATGCTTGTTCTTTGAACTATTATGGCTCCATTATCGACGTTTTAGACAAAAATGTTGATGCCAAATACTACCTATCAGAAAGAATCAAACCAACGTTGCTGAGCAATGGAAGTGCTGGATTTGTGTCCAAGTCAGAAATAGACCAAGTGGTTGCTCGGCCACTAACAGCGACAATGCACAAAATGCACAGAGCTTGTCAAGATAACTATTATAGTGACCTGTTTATACAGTCAGACGGAGCAGACAGACCTTCAGAAAGGATGACGAAAGAGCAGCTTGCTCGAATTCCAATACGGAAACTAACACCAAAAGAAGCTTTTATGCTTCAGGGATTCCCTAATGATTTTGCAGAAAGAGCTGGTGCTGCATCTGTCGCTGATGGTGCCATGTACAAACAGGCAGGCAATGCAGTCAGCGTAAATACAATTTATGCAGTTTTATATTACTTGATTACTAACCGAATAATACGTCAATAATATGAAGAAGATAAAGTTCATAAAGAGACAGGATAGTGGATTTAAACTATCTTATGGAAATTCTGGAGAAACTAGTTTAAACCTTTCAAACGAAATATTTGATTTCATATCACAAGGAGCACTAAGCCCTGGTGAAGAAGGGAATATCAGATTCAGAATTTTCAAAGAAGACTGTATAAAGGCCATGTCATTTGTTATTATGAAGTTACCTTTGTATAAGTCATCTTCAACATGTAGTAATAAAGTTGACAATTATCTTGAAATATTTGGAAAACTCTATTCCAAAATAGAGTCATTCTTTGGGTCTAATAATAGTGTAGAATACAAGGTTAGCTTGTTCTATAGGCCAGACGGGCGTATTTATCTAAAAGGGTTGAGGGTTAATGGTTTTTCCATCAGAGATTATCTTGTTGAGAACTATTCCGCTCTTCAGTTTGACAATGAAGGAGGTGACATATTAAATCTTCGCATTCTGTCAGACATTGAAGATAATGGAGAATACGAAAGCGAAGATTCGATAGGCCTTGAAGATGTTCAGGTCAAACACCTGCAGCAAATATATTACGGCGCTCCCGGCACGGGCAAAAGTCACAAGATAAAGAACGATGCAAGCGTGAAGGCTGCAGATGAGAAGAACTTGGTGTTCCGTACTACATTCCATCCTGATAGCGACTATTCGACATTTGTTGGTGCTTACAAGCCCACCATGAGACCTGTGGCTGACAAGTACAAGGCAGTTGCTGGCAAGGATGAGGAAATCACATACGCCTTTGTTCCCCAAGCCTTTCTGCAAGCCTACGTGGCTGCATGGAACAACCAGGAAGAGAATGTTTACCTGATTATTGAAGAGATCAATCGTGGCAACTGTGCACAGATTTTTGGTGACCTGTTCCAACTGCTTGACAGAGACTGCGACGGATGCTCGGAATACCCCATTATGGCAGACAAGGACTTGGCCAAATACCTTAATGGGAAAGACGAGAGCGGCAAGGACATTCTAACCAATAAGGATGGAATAAAAGACGGCAAGCTGCGTCTGCCCAAGAACCTCTACATCTGGGCCACCATGAACACCAGCGACCAGAGTCTGTTCCCAATCGATTCTGCCTTCAAACGTCGTTGGGAATGGGTGTATATGCCTATAGACACTGAAAAAGAGAAATGGAACGTCGAGATAAACGGTAACCACTACAGTTGGACGAAATTTTTGAATACCATCAACTACGACATCCTCACCGATGAGACTGCCGAAGACAAACACCTTGGTTTCTACTTCTGCAAAGCAACTAAGAAGAAAGAGCCGAGCGACCTCGACTTCAACGTCATCACGGCAGAGACCTTTGTCGGCAAAGTGCTGTTCTACCTCTGGAACGATGTGTTCAAAGTGTACGGTATCCCCACCAACATTGGCACGAGCAAGGACTGGGCTTACCGCAAGTTCTACCGCTCTGATGGTTCCGTAGATCAAGACAAGGTGGCCGAATTGATGAAAAAGATGAAGATTGCTACCGAGGAAGAAGGACAGACGGGTAACGAAGACTAACCGCTACGAGCCATGCGCATCCTAATAGAAGAACACCAGTACCGGGCCGAAGTGGTGGACAACATCATTGTGGGGCTGACCAACTTGCGCAACATCAAGGGCAAGGTGTCGGTGAACCATGTGGGCTACTACAACCCCGACCTTGCGGGTGGCGAGGGCGACACGGTTTTCATATTGCCCAAGGTGCTGTTGGAGGATGTGGAAGGCGAGGAACTGCTGTTCGGCAAATACCACCCAGAGGACATCATCGACCTGGGAACGCAGCAACTGCTCAGCAAGGAGGAATATGATTTCCTGTATGAGCTGGCGGTGTGGATATACCGTGCCATCGTGGTGTTTCGCGACTCGCACCCCGACAGCGATGTGGTGCAGCAACAGCTGGTGCAGCGTATGTCAACAGGCAGGTTGCAGGAATGCAACACCTATCTTGACATTTTGTTGGCTCTCCAGAAGTTCAACCGCGACAACGAGGATTTCTTCTTCTTTGTGCTACGCAACTTGCATTCGGGATTCAACAAAATCAACTGGACCCGCACCATCAGCCACAGCCAAGTCATGATGCAGGACGACTCGCCTGTCTATCTGAACCCCGTGAACAAGCGGCGACAGGTGAACTTCGACGAGGAGCTGCTGGTCATTTTCTTTTCCATCCTCAACTACATGCACGGCCATTACGGTTTCCCTGTGCATATCCCCGTGAACTACGAGCTAATCACAGGCTCGCGGTTCGAAGCCTATCTGAACGGACAGGGGCGCATACAGCTGCTGAAGATAAAGCACAAGTATTTCTCCGACAAGGCACTCTACCTGTGGGAACTCTGCTACGCCTTCTTCGACCTGAGCCGCAGGGTGAAGGTGGAGGTGAACGAACAGGAATATGTGTTGGTGAAGAACTTCAACATCGTGTTCGAGGCCATCATAGACGAACTGATAGGCACCGACCGGACCAAACTGCCACCACGCCTGGCCGACCAGAGCGATGGAAAGACGGTGGATCACCTGTGGGTGGACGACATCCTGTTGCCCACCAACGAGAAAACGGCAGTTTACTATATTGGTGACAGCAAATACTACAAGCACAGCACTCCTGTGGGCGAGAACTCCATCTACAAGCAGTTTACTTACGCCCGCAACGTCATACAATGGAGTTTCGATGCGTTGAAAGGCGTTACCCGCTACGACGATGAGCAATACAAGATACGGCTACGCGACGATCGCACCGAGGGCTATAACGTGATTCCCAACTTCTTCATCAGTGCCAAGGTGGACTTTGAAACCTTGGATTACAGTGATGATGCGCTACGGTTGCATTCGGATGACCCCTACAGCACCAGTCAGTACAGCGACCGTCTTTTCGACCGCGACACAATGCTGTTGAGCCACTACGACGTGAACTTCCTGTTCGTGCTGGCTTTGTATGCCCGCAACAATGCTGGCAGCAAGCAACTGTGGAAAGATGAGGTGCGCAAGCGGTTCCGTAAGCGTGTGCAGCATGTGCTGGAGGAGCGTTACACCTTCTATGCTCTCAAGGGATACGATACTGCGGATTCTGAGCGGTATATCACCACCCATTTCCAACAGTTGCTGGGCAAACTCTACCGCACCGAAGGCGAAAGAAGCATCTATACGCTGGCCATGGAAAGCGGTGGCGAGGGCAACGGAGAACTGATCAAAGATCTGCGGCAACATTTCTATGTGGCAGAGTGCAAGCTCGAAGAAGACCCGCAGACCAAGATTGAAGAGCAGATTGGCAAACAAGGGGCGGTGACGGTTGAACCCACGCAATGGCTCACGCTTCACTACCTGGAACGTTATACGGGGAAAGGCATATTAGTGGGATATTATCGCGACGAAGAGCATCTGAAATGGATAATGGGAGCCAACGACCGTGGGTCGCTGATTTATAACGTGCGTCTGAAACTCAGGGACGAGGAACAGAGGGCTGGAGCCCACACGGCAGGATTCTATGGCAAGAAGGATGTCCAGTTTGTCATACTCTATACCGATGGAGCTGAGCAGACGGGAGAGTATCGGGTGTTCCATGTGAAGGACACGGCCAGCAAGGTCACAGAAGAAAGAATGCGCGACACATGGTATCCATCCGATGTGAAAGGCAGTTACTTCTTCTACCGTTTCGACGAGGAAGTGACAATTGGCAGATTGCGCATTGCAGACTTGCTCCGCAACCTCAAAGTTGAACACTTGGAAGAATTTGGCTCTTACGAAGAAGGCGAACCGATGTTCACCACAGCAGAGAAGTTGATGGAGTTTAGGGAGGGGTATTGATGGGCGTTCTGATAGCCATATTATTTATCGCTTTATTTGTCTTCTTTGTCTGGCGTAACTCAGCAAGGCAAAAAGGAAAGAGAGGGGAGATGCGCGTGTCATCAATATTTTCGCAATTGCCAGATGAATATTCAGTCCTAAACGATTTGGTCTACCGAACGGAGAGAGGAACAACGCAAATAGACCATGTTGTGGTTTCACAATCAGAATGGGACAGGAACTTTTATACATATAAAAGTTTCAAATATATCAAAGTTCATGTCCTTTTAATTACCTTTGATTAAGAAAGCCCTTTGAGATCAAACTTATATACTTTTTCTTCTATATGAGTTTGTTCGAAAAAGGCTATCATGTAGATAGGATAGTAAATAACTCTTCCCTTTGTCAGTACATTCTCTTGGCAGAACACATAAGCCATTTGTACAGCATATTCTTCATTCTCCATCACGCTGGACAGTGCATTATGCCGTTCATAGTCCTTACCTAACTTAACCTCTATCGGCAACATGTTACCATCAAACTCTACCACAAAGTCCAACTCACCTTGCCTCTTGCTGTTAAAATAGTATAGTGAATATTGCGCTTCAGAAAAACCATGTGCGTACAGTTCTTGGGCAATAAGGTTTTCTAAAACGGAGCCAAAGTTGATGTTCGGATTCGAACTGAGCAATCTGGTCTGAATGTTTCCTCCATACATTGCAGCAAGCAGTCCTACGTCGTTGAGAAAAAGTTTGAACAGATTTCGTTGCTTGTTCAACTCTAAAAACAAATAAAATACACTTTTCCAATACAAATAATTCAATTTTCTTACACTTTTCCAATATAATAATAGTGTAAAAATAACATTTTTCCAAGATTAAAACATTTAATCAAAGACACTGCGAAATTAAAAAAAACTTGACGACACCTATAGAGAGGAGGTTGTCGTCGTCATCGTTTTTACAGAAATCAAAAAATAAAAAGTATTAAAAAAACATCAAGTCTTTAGGGTAAAAAGACTTGATGTTTTGTATGTAAAGAGTTGATGTTTTTTATTTAGATGTTGATGTTTTATCAGAAAGATTTGATTTTTTTATATCTTTGATTAGTTGTCTTGGTTATGAGTAGGAAAGTTGGTTTTCTTTTAAAAATCTTGACGACGACAAGTTCCCCTCTATAGGTGTCGTCAAGTTTTTCATATCTAAAAAATCATCGTCTTTTAGGTAGCCTATGTTTTTATTTGCAAATTCCTACCCGTTAAAAAGAAAATATTGTATCTTTGCAAAAAAGAAGGATATGAATATACTTATTAATGCAACGAATTTGGTTTTAGGAGGTGGTTTGCAGGTAGCAGACGCCTTGTGTAGAGAGCTGAAAAATTTAGACTCAGAGCATAGGTTCTTTGTTGTACTTTCAAAAGAGTTGAATACAACAAAAGAAGCGATAAAGGATTACTTTAATGTAAAGACCTATACATATAATATTCAGAATAGTATAAAAACTTTATTATTTGGTAGAGACGAATACTTAGACAACTTAGTAGAAAAAGAAAATATTGATTTTGTGCTTACCATTTTCGGTCCTTCACGTTGGAATCCAAAGGTGAAACATTTGAGCGGTTTTGCTATGGCTCAACTGATTATGAAAGATTCGCCATTTTTTACTACTTGTTCGCTAAAAAACAAGTTGTATTGGAAGTATTTTTTCACCCTTTCACGAAAAATATTTTTCAAAAGAAGCACTAAACTTTTTTGGAGTGAAAATTCCTATATTTCAAATCAAGTAAAACTTTTGTTTAAAGGAGCAAAATGTTATACTGTAACTAATTACTATAATTCTATTTTTGACAACCATGCTCTTTGGAAAGAGAAAGTTTTGCCAAAATTCAACGGCTTGACTCTTTTATGTATCTCTTCTTACTACCCTTTCAAGAACTTAGAGGTATCAATTGAAGTTTCTAAATATCTAAAAGAAAAGTACAGAGATTTCAATTTCAGATTTGTATTCACATGCAAGAGAGAGGATTTTCTAGACTTAAAAGGTATGGAAAAACATATAGTTTTCCTTGATAGAGTTGATATAAGTGAGTGTCCTTCTTTGTATTATCAAAGTGATTTTGTCTTTATGCCATCATTTATGGAGTGCTTTACTGCAGTATATCCCGAAAGTTTCAAGATGAGAAAGCCTTTGCTTACAAGCGATCTGCCTTTTGCAAAAGGATTATGCGGAGATGCTGCCGAATATTTCTCACCTACTGATGCCAAAGATATAGCTGAAAAAATTTACTCTTTGTATAATAATCCTGAACGTCAGCAAGAACTTATAGAAAAAGGAGAAAAACAACTTCTAAGCTACGACAACACACCTCAAAGACTAAGAAAACTAATAAAAATAATGGAGGAAAACTAAAGATAATAGAAACAAGGCACTATCGTTTGCTAATGTCTCGGTAAAGAGTTTGAAGTATGGCTTGACCTTTTTTGGTTTGTGATTTTGTTTGTTGATGTTTGTCGCTTACGACTTTGTTAGCGTTGCAATCAAACTGGGTGTAGCCATTTGTATCCATAAAACAAAATCCATTATTATAGACAAACAAGGCATAATCTTTAGTATATGGATTAAAGATATTGCGTGAATAGACAAAGTCCTTAGAATCTATATTCATCTGTCTTAGAAGCGTTGCTGGAATATCTGTCTGATTAACAAAACGAGTGATTTCCAAATGCTTCTCTACTGCTCCTCCAAGCCAAAGCATAGGAATATTGTAGCGTTTTCTGTCTCCTTCATTTGTTCCTTTTGGATATTTGTAACCATGATCAGCAACCACTATAACAAGAGTATTTTTCCATTGCGGAGTTGTTTTTAGTTTGCTGATAAAATCAAACAAACAACTGTCAGTATAAGCAATGCTATTGACATATAGGTCTTTGAATCTGTGCATATTCACATCAAAAGGCTCATGAGAAGAAAGTGTAAGGAAGGTTTTAAAGAATTTTTTATCAGGAGTCTGTTTTTTTATATCTTTAAATAGATAATCAAATGTTATTTCATCATTTACACCCCATTTACTCAACTTCTGCTTTATAGGAAAATCACTATCAGAAACTATATCTTGATAACCTGAAGAAATAAAGTAAGAACGCATATTTGCAAAGTTAATATCACCGCCATAAAGCATTGATGTGGAGTAGCCTTTATTAGAAAGCACTCTTGCAAGGGTTGGCAAGGAGCGAGTCTTGTTAGGGTATTTAATTATGGATGTTGTAGGTTGAGCCAAAAAACCTGTAAGTACAGAAACTATTCCCCTATCCGTCCGCATAGCATTAGCGTAACAGTTGGAAAAGACAATACCTTCTTTTGTAAGTTGGTTCAATCCTGGTGTTATCTCCTTATTATCTACGGTAGAGTTCTCCCCTCCTACTCCACCAACTGCATTTGCAGAAAGACTTTCCCAAAGAATAATCACGATATTAGGGTTCTGTGTGTTGAGAACGTTTATTGTAGTGTCTTTTTCCACATAATACAAGTCATCAAACAAAGTCTTACACTCCTCAGTGTCCATATATATGTATTCTTTTGAAAAGTCTTCTCTTTTAGTCATTGAATACATAAGAGAAAAAGTTGGATTGATAGCAGAAAGGTTTAGCAATTGGTTTTGAGAATAATAAACCATACCTACATTTGCTGTTGCTGTGGAAACACCTCCACGAGTAAAGACAAAAAAGACAGGCAACAAGATAATAAGAACAAGAGCATTGACTACCTTTGCTTTAACCTTCTGAAACACGATCTCAATAGGGGAGAAAATTTTATTGTTGAGGAATAATAATAGTAGTAGATAAGGTACAAGGATAAGCACAAAACGTACAACATCAAAGAAGGTAACAGAATTGGTAGCGTCTTTGGTATCATTAAGATAGAATAACAGCGTAGCGTCCAAGTGAAATCCCCAATAAGAGAACAACACACAATCTACGGCGAAGATTATGGAAATCAAAACTCCTAAAACAATATTATAAATCCTCAGAATCTTGTTTATAGGTAAAGTCTTCAATCCATTAACAAGGCATATTATTATAGGAATAAAGCAAAAATAAGCCGAAGTGCAAAAATCTAACTTCAATCCGTGCCATATTACTTGCAGAAAATCTAAAAAAGAAGTCCCTTTTTCATAGTTAAGACAAAGGAATATAGGCTTTTGGATTGCAAACATAAGTATCCAAAAACCATATTCTTTAACTATCAGAAAAAGATTTTGAATTAAGGGATTATTCTTTCTCATCTTCTCTTCTTATTCTTTATCATCTTTTTTTAAAGATGCATTTTTCTCTGTATTTTGTTGACTGTTGTTATTAAAAGATACAAGTCCTCTATTCTGCAACATATAGATTTTGTTTGGTTCTTTTCCTCTGAACAACATATATTGTTTGTCTGCATCATCCATTCCTCCTTGAGCAAGAATATATGTCGCAAATTTCTTTGAAACTTTTGAATTGAATATATCGCCTGTTTCTTTCCAAGCCTGAAAAGCATCAGCGTCCAACATTTCTGACCAAATATAGCAATAATAACCTGCCGAATAGCCTCCACCAAAAATATGTGTGAAATAAGTAGAACGATAACGAGAAGGAATTTGCGGAATGTTTCCTATTTCTTTCATAATATTAGCCTCAAAAATCTGAATATTTATGGTGTCTAAAGAAGATATTGAGTGCATTTTCAGGTCCAAATAAGCAGCAACAAGAAGTTCTGTAAACATAAATCCTTGATTAAACGTTTCTGCCATTTGAATCTTATTCACCAAATCCATAGGTATAACATTACCTTTTGAGTCTTTAGCATAGGTTTTCAAAACCTGTGGATGCATACACCAATGTTCTGCCAACTGAGAAGCGCATTCCACAAAATCAGTCGGAACATTAAAAGAAGCAGTTGAAGGATATGTTCCATCAGACAAGAAAGCATTGGTTGCATGTCCCATCTCGTGAAAGACAGTCTTAGCTTCATCGGCAGTAAGTGTTGTACGTTCTTTCTGCTTTGCAAAGTTAAAACATACAGTTACTATAGGATTTACGTTCTTATATCCTTTTTGGAATTTTTCTTTGTATTGTTCTTGATAAGTATCGCACCACGCTCCAGATGATTTTCCTGCTCTTGTGTATGGGTCAAAATAAAGTATTCCCACATATTCTCCTTGTTTATTGGTAACTTTATAAACATCTACATCATCTGCATATGTCTGAATATTGTCAAGTTTTTCAAACTTAAGACCATATAAACGAGTAATGTTATTGAAACAACCTTTCTTTACGTTTTCTATCTCAAAATATGGACGAGTTTGTTCTTCATCAAAGTCATAACGAAGTTTCTTTAGCTTTTCAGCATAATAATACATATCCCAGCCTTCTAACTTAGCCCCTTTTTCATCTTTTGACAAAAGAGATTGAAAACTCTTTGCATCTTCTTTGGCCGCTGCAATAGCATATTGAAGACAATCTTTTAGCAAAGTATCTGCCTTGCCTACTGTTTTAGCCATTCTTTCTTCCAACTGCCAATCAGCAAAAGATTTATAACCTAATATTTCTGCAAATTTTGCTCTAAGAGATAGTATTTGTTCGGTTATTTTATTGTTGTCGTATTGATTACCATTGTTACATCTGTTTATACGAGCAAGAAAAATCTCCTTTCTAAGTTGTCTGTTATCACAATAAGTTAAGAAAGGTAAGCACGAAGCATTATCCAAAGTAAATACCCATTTATTTTTTTCTCCCATCTTGTTGGCTGATGATCTTGCATTCTCAACAAGCCAATCTGGTAATCCCTGCAAATCCTTTTCATTACTTACAACCAACTTATAGTTCTTGGTCTCAGCCAAAACATTCTTATTATATTTATCTACAAGCGTAGTCAGTTGCTCATTGACTTTCTTTAACTCTTCTTTCTTTTCCTTAGTCAATAGAGCTCCTCTTCTTATGAAAGAATCATAAGTATTTTTCAACAAGTGCAGTTGTTCATTATTTAGTTTTTCTTTTGAACGGTTATCCCATACTGTCTTAATTCTATTGAACAACTGTTCGTTCATCTTTATCTCATCTTCGTGCGAAGAAATCATTGGAGAAAGTTTTTCTTGCAAAGCTTGAAGTTCATCATTAGTGTTGCTCAATGTAATGTTATTAAACACAGAAACGACTCTTCTAAGTAGTTTGCCACTATAATCCAAAGCCTCTATTGTATTCTCAAAATTAGCTTTCTCTTTGTTGTTTATTATTTCTTGAATTTCTTTGTTGTGTATTTCTATTGCCTTTTTTATAGCTGGTTCATAATCCGAAATCTTTATTTCATCAAAAGGTACTGTCTGATATTCTGTTTCCCATTCTTTTAACAAAGGATTCGTTTCTTTGTCTTTCATACTGCATGAATACATAAAAACTGTTGATAACATCAATACAAAAACTATTTTTCTCATATCTATTAGTAATTTGTTGGATTTCT
>R24__coassemble_307_pt1 | contig 35266 bp, 19 predicted proteins | sample R24__metabat2_high_PE_045 | metagenome-assembled genome bin R24 | reverse complement strand
AGTCAATGTTACTGTAGAATCACAACCATTAATTGTTTGAAGTGTTCTTTCATATACACCTGTTTCATCAAATGTTTCACCTGCAAATTCATATTCTCCACCTTCGCAGATTTCTACAACAACAGGCTCATCGTTATATACAGGATTAACATTAAGAGTCAATGTTACTGTAGAATCACAACCATTAATTGTTTGAAGTGTTCTTTCATATGTTCCTGCTTGAGTGAATGTCTCGCCTGCAAATGCATACTCTTGACCATTGCAAATTGTTGCCTCTACAGGTTCATCATTATATACAGGATTAACATTAAGTACAAGAGTTACCACACTATCACAAGAATTAACAGTTGAAAGTGTTCTTGTATATGTTCCTGCTTGAGTGAATGTCTCGCCTGCAAACTCATACTCTTCGCCGTTGCAAATTGTTGCCTCTACAGGTTCATCATTATATACAGGATTAACAATCAATGTAAGATATGCTATACTGTCACAACCATTTGTTCCCATACCTGCCAAAACAGAAGTATAGTCTCCTGATTCAGAAAGTATCTCACCATTGAAATCAAATGTCTGACCTTGACAAATCTCTTGAGTATTATTACTATAAGGAATAGGAAGAACGTGTAGTGTAAGATTTACTATTGAATCACATCCAAGATATGTATCTAAAGTATCTACTACAACAGTATCTTTTTCTACTTCTTCAGTGTAAGCTGTTAGGTTGAAGTTGTTTTCTGTGTAATAAGTACCTGAGCAGATAGTTGCCTCAAGGTTAGTTGTCTTAACAGGATTAACTATCAATGTAAGACTGATAACAGAATCACAACCCTTTGTTGTTTGTAGAGTATGGTTGTATGTTCCTGCATATCTCAATGCTGTACCAAAGAAATCGTAAGACTCATTTGAACATATTGTCTCTGTCAAAGGAGTTGTCTTAACAGGATTAACAACAATAGTCAATGCAACAACAGAATCACAACCATTAATTGTTTGAAGTGTTCTTTCGTATGTTCCTGCTTGAGTGAATGATTCACCGTGGAAGTCGTATGATTGACCATCACAGATCTCAACAGTCAAAGGTGTTGTTTCATAATAAGGATAATACATCAATGTAAGATTAACCACAGAGTCGCAACCCTTAACAGTTTGGAATGTGTGAGTGTATTCACCTTCTTCTGTCAATGTTTCTCCACCAAACTCAAATGATGTTCCTTTGCAGATATATTCTGTTACATCCTTAGTGTAGATTGGATTAACTGTAAGGTTAAGAACTAAGTTAGAATCACAACCATCAACTGTAGTACGATACTGAATATATTGTCCTGAACGTTTTGCATTGAAGTCATAGTCTGTGTATGTTTCACCCTTACAGATCTCTGCTGTTATCACCTCTTCATATTGAGGGCTTACATGCAAGGTCAATGTAACTGTAGAATCACATCCAAGATATGTTTGAAGGTTTTGAGTGTAAGTCAAATCTTTATACTTCTGTCCTGGCTCAAGCTCACTACCATCAACGATAGGTGTTACATTGAAATTATTCTCTGAATATGTAGCACCAGAACAGATAGTTGCTTCAAGATTTGTTGTCTTAACAGGATTAACTGTTAGGTTCAATGTAACTGTACTATCGCAACCATTTTCTGTCTGTAGGTTTTGAGTATATGTTCCTGTTGCATTTTCGTTGAAGTTGTTTTCTGTGTAAGATTCACCTTCGCAAATCACAACATCAAATACAGGATTATATATAGGATTAACAGTAAGAGTCAATGTTACTGTAGAATCACAACCAAGAGAGGTTTCAAGGTTTTGAGTGTAAGTGAATACACCTGCCTCTTCGCCTGCAATGTCAAAGTTGTTTTCTGTGTAAGTCTGTCCTTGGCATATTGTTGCCGTAAGTTCAGTAGCCTTAACAGGATTAACAGTAAGAGTCAATGTAACTGTTGAATCACAACCAAGATATGTTTCAAGGTTTTGAGTGTAAGTAAATTCACCTACCTCAGTGCCTGCAACGTCAAAGTTATTTTCTGAATAAGACTGACCCTCGCATATTGTTGCCTCAAGTTCTGTTGTCTTAACAGGATTAACTGTAAGATGTAATGTTACTATACTGTCACAACCGTCATCAGTCTGTACTTTCTGATAGTATGTACCTGTTGCAGATGCTCTGAATCCTCCCTCGTCATAAACTTGTCCTTGACAGATAGCAGTGTCTATAACTATATTATATGTAGGATAAACAATCAAATTAACTGCTACAACAGAATCACAACCTAACACTGATTGATAAGTATGATAATAAGTGCCAGCCTCTGTCAATGGTTCTACAAAGTTTTCATCTGTGTATTCTTCACCTGCACAAATCTCTGCTTCGTATGGCTCAATGTTATAAACAGGATTAACGTTTAATGTTAATACTATTATTGAGTCAATACCATATCTTTCAGAAACAAGAGTATCTCTATATACTCCTGCCAAAGTCAATGGCTCAACAAAGTCTTGGTCTGTGTATGATTCATTAGCACAGATAGTAGCCTCTTTGTAAGTCTCCAAAGCATTCATCACTGTAAGGTTCAATGTAACTGTGGAGTCACAACCTGTAAGCAATGAAGGAGTAGTCAAAGTATAGGTACCTGTCTCGTTTTCGTTGAAACCATTCTCAGTGTAAGAAGTACCGTAGGTGATAATAGCATCTATGGTAGAAGTCTTCAATGGATTAACAGTAAGGTTGTATGTTACTGTTGTATCACAATCGCCATTCTCTCCCTCATGAACTCTTACGTATGTTCCTGTAAGTGTCCATTCTTCATCTTTGAACTGATAAGACTGACCTTCACATATTTCTATGTTCTCTTCCCCAAGATTACGTATAACGGTAAGGTCTAAGGTTACAACACTGTCGCAACCGTTGATTGTTGGAAGTGTTCTCTCATATACACCTGTAGCGTCAAATGTCTCACCTGCAAATTCAACCTGCTCACCATAGCATATTGTACGCACAACAGGTTCATCATTATAAACAGGATTAACTGTTAGATTCAGGGTAACTATGCTGTCGCAACCATTTACTGTCTGCAGGTTTTGAACGTAAGTATATCCTCCTACTTCTGGATTTTCTATATTGAAGTTGTTTTCTGTGTAAGATTCACCTTCGCAAATCACAACATCAAATACAGGAGCATATGTAGGATTAACTGTTAAAGTTAATGTAATTGTTGAATCACATCCATATTGATTTTGAAGAACAATCTCATTTATTCCCTCATTCTCTGCTGTCAAAGTGAAGTCTGCATCAGTATATGTTTCGTTATCACATATTGTTGCTTCTCTTTCACTTGCTGTTGGCAGACAAAGAGTAGTAAATTGAGCAACATCGCTATACTTAGTAGCATTGCAATTGCCAACAACTCTTACCTCGTATGATGTATTAGGTCTAAGATCTTCAAAAGCATAAGTCTTTGTTGTCTGACCACTTACTGTAGTCCAAGACTCTTCACTTGCTTTCTTATACTCTACTGTCCAAGTATTGCTACCGCCTAAGTCGTTCCATGCAAGGTCTGCAGTAGTTTCTGTTACATCAGATACTACAACATCACTTGGAGCAACACATTCAGCTATAGTGATATTGTCTATTGCAGCAGGAGGGTTGTTTCCACCACTACCGTCATTATACCAATAGAATACAAGTTTTTTAGTAGTGTTCTGAACATCATTTAATGTAATAAGTGCATTCTGCCAAGTAGGGTCAGCAGTAAATGTTGATTGATTGAAAATACGTCCTGTTGTATATGTTCTGCTAAGAGAAGAAAGGTCTCCATTTTCGTCCATAAGGAATACCATCAGTCTATCCCAAGAAGAAGACTCTGCTCTACTCTTCCAATCAAATGAAAGGAAGTATTCATCAGCATCACCAAACTCAATATTCATTACAGCATAAGCGTTAGATTCGCTATGAGTATAAGCATTAGTTGCTCCCTCATCATTAGAAACATACAGAGAATTTTCTCCATCAACAGTTGCAGTTGCATTGCCTACAAACCATTGGTTTGTTCCTGTACCACTTAGTTGAACGTATGAGTTAGATTCTTCAAAGTTCTCAGTAAAAGGAATAGCAGTAACATTAAGAGCAGAAGTAGAGAATGTAACAACATCGCTTACAGTTTCTCCACCTACGCAGTTACCTGTTACTCTTACATTATATATTGTATTAACATCAAGACTTGGCAGGTTATAAGTCTTTTCTGTCAAACCCTCTATTGCAGTATATTCTGTTTCGCTTGCTTTCTTATACTCCAATGTCCAAGCAGTGCTTTCACTCTCATCTTCCCAAGTAATAGTTGCTGAAGAAGTAGTGATATTGCTTGCAACTACGTTCTCAGGCTCAAAGCAAGTAGGGGCAAGTTCAACAGTTACATCATCAACGTAGTAAGAAGAACTTGTTGTAGGACGAAGAGCTATATATTGTCCTTCACCTGCATAAGATTTGAAACGCACTACGTATGCTTCTTCTGGATAAGAAGAGTATGCTGTTGTAACCGTTGTCAAAGAAGTAAAGGTCTCAGCATCTGCTGGGTTTGTCATAACACCAACTTCCATAGTGCCACCATCAGAATAAGAACCTCCTCTTGCAAAGAATGACAACTGCAAATCTTTCACATCTTCTACAAAAGCAGGCAATACTATAGGATCTGTGGAAGAGTAACCATAGAAGTATAATGAATTACTTCCTGTCTTTGCATAATAATTATAAGCATATACGTATGGATAAGAAGAAGTGCCTGGTCTTGTCCAACAAGCTGGAACTGTGCCAGAACCTGTAGCATCATCTTCAAACGAAGTTGTATAAGGAGTCTCTGCTACAGAAATAGCAGCACATTTTGTTCTGAATGTTGTTGTTGCAGCATCAGAAAGATCACTACCACAGATTGATTTTATCTCTACGGTGTAGTTTGTGTTAGCATCAAGAGAAGGAATGGTGTAAGTGTTTCCTGATACTGTTGTTGTAGTATAGTCATCTTCGCCTGTTACAGCATAACTCAATTGATAACTTTCTGCATCTCCTGTCCATGAAACTTGTGCAGAAGATGAAGTAATATTGCTTACTGCAAGTCCTGTAGGTTCCAAACAAGAAGGTATTTCTTTTACAGTTACATCATCAACATAATAAGAAGAACTTGTTGTAGGACGCATTGCTATATAGTGTCCATCGCCTATATATTCGTTGAATCTTACTACGTATGCCTCTTCTGGATAGGAAGAATATGCTGTTGTAATCGTTGCCAAAGAAGTAAAAGTCTCAGCATCTGTTGGGTCAGTCATAACACCAACTTCCATACTACCACCACCATCATAATAAGAGCCACCTCTTGCAAAGAATGATATTTGTAAACCTTGTACATTTTCTACAAACTCAGGTAATGCTACAGGATTTGTATTATAAGACCAATACAATGTTTTTGAACCTGTCCTCGCATAATTTGAATAAGAAGAAGTATAAACATATGGAGAAGAAGAACCACTTACCTTTGTCCAACATGCTGGAACAGTACCGGAACCTGTAGCATCATCTTCAAATGAAGTTGTATAAGGAGTCTCTGCTACAGAAGTAGGACTGCAAAGAGTTTTGAAAATAGTTGATTCTCTCCAAGCAGAAAGGTTCTCTGGACCACATATCGTCTGTACTCTTACTTTGTATTGTGTATTAGCAGCCAGGTCTTCAATTGACACATTAGTACCAGAGACATTAGAAAGGGTAATAGCAGCAGCCCAATCATTATCGGTTGCCAAAGTATATTGAACATTAGCAGGTATTTCTGTATTTGCTTGATCATTTACCCAAGTAACAACAGCAGTAGAAGATGTAACGCCAGACACTGCAACTGTAGTTGGTTCTAAACATGAAGGTTTTTCTCTTACTGTCAGATCGTCTATCCACCAATAGTAGTTATTGGTATTAGGTTCTTGACGAATAGCTATATACTTATCGGTTCCTTCGTAAGAGAAGTTTATTGTATATTCTTGATAAGAAGTATTACTTGCAGTTATTGTCTCCACTGTCTCAAATGTAGAAGCGTCTGATGGATCTGTCATAAGTCCAACAACCAAATTTCCACTGCTGGATGCGTTCTCTGCTTTTGCACTGAAAACCATTTGCAAATCACTCAAAGACTCTGCAAAGGCTGGCAAGATAACGTATGCATATTGATAAGTGTATGAATTAAACTGTAAGGAATTTCCGCTAACAGCATTGCCAGAAACAACGTATGGATAAGAACCATATCCAATTATCTTGTTCCAGCAATCAGGCATAGAATTTGTTGCTACATCATCAAAATTCATTGTATATGCTTCACCTGCTACAGAGATAGCAGTACAAAGAGTTTTGAAAGACTTTGTTGCAGCATCAGAAAACTCACTACCACAGACCGTGCTAAGTTCTACCATGTAATTGGTATTTGCTTCAAGCCCTTCTATGGTATAAGGATTTGTAGAAGTAGTAACTGTTGTCCAATCCTCTGCAGCAGTTGTCTTGTATTTTAACTGATAACTGTCTGCAGCACCTGCCCAAGAAACCTGTGCTGTAGAAGAAGTAATATCACTTACTGCAAGTTCTGTAGGTTCTACGCATGAAGGAGCTAAACCTAAACTAAGATCATCTATAGACATATACCAAGGACTGCCTGTTGCTTGAACATGTATTCCTATACAATATGTTCCACTCTCTGTTGGAGTAAATACTCCCTTGTACTGTGTATATGTTGTATTTGTTGGTCCGCTAACAGGAGTACCCACAGCAGATACTAATGCAGAAGAATTCTGTTCTGTAAATAGCCCTGCTTCCAATGTAGTCCAGCCACTGCTTCCATCAGTTATATACATAAATGTAAACTTATAAGGAGTACCGGCTGTCAGTTCAAAATAAGGTGTATACACGTATGAATTTGCACTCCATTTTGCATAAATGTAATTTGTACCAGAATTTGCACTACGTCCATTGCTGGCATCTGATGTTGCAAATGTAAAATATGAATCAGATAGAGCCATACAAGAACTCAAAGAGTTCTCACTATCAAAGTTCTCTTCCCAAGCATTTTCAGTTGTTATTGCGATAGAACTGCAAAGAGTTTTGAAAGACGTTGTTGCAGCATCAGAAAACTCACTACCACAGACCGTGCTAAGTTCTACCATGTAATTGGTATTTGCTTCAAGCCCTTCTATGGTATAAGGATTTGTAGAAGTAGTAACTGTTGTCCAATCCTCTGCAGCAGTTGTCTTGTATTTTAACTGATAACTGTCTGCAGCACCTGCCCAAGAAACCTGTGCAGCAGAAGAAGTGATGTTGCTTACTGTAAGTCCTGTTGGCTTGGCACAAGCAGGGACTACAACATCTACACCCGAGATATTATCAAGAGCAATATTTGCACCATAACCACCATCTGCGAAATAGAAAGCGAGATAAATCTCCTGTCCAATATAAGCTGACAAATCCACAGTCTCTGTTGTTTGAGAACATGAAATATCATCACCAGCTATATGAAGCAATGATGCAAAACTGGATACTTCAGTATTAGTGGTAGATACCATTAAATCAAAAGAGTTTGATTCTTTATCATCACACCACTGATATACCCACAAATCAAATGACAAGGTATGATTATTTGTCGTAGGCATTACCTTTTGAGTGATAAGATAACCACTGTTACCAAAAGTAATCTGAATTCGACCATCTTCGCTCGAGAGAGTAACCCCTCCCGTTGTCGTCCAGCCATCAGGAAGTACTCCTGAAAAGTCCTCAGTCAAAGGGACTGTGTTTTGTGCCGTAAGCGTTCCTAAGCCCATTATCAGAGCCAGAAAGACGGCAAGCCAATTTTTAAATTTTCGTTTCATCGTTTAAAATTTTTAGTTAAACATTTATTTAATTTAAATATATAAATTTCAACATTATACCTAAATAAACCGTAAATTTACAAATTTTAATTACAATAACAAAATTTTTTTCAAAATTTTTATTTTTTAGGAAACAAAACACGCCCTCTTCAGCAAAAAGAATATCGTAAAAAAACACTCTTCCACCTCACAACAATTCCCTCGAAATCTTAGCAGATTTTGATATTTGCAAAAAAAGAGGGAACAAGATAGAACTTGCTCCCTCTTTTATATTTAAAGGCTTTTAGCCTATTTTATCATTATAACAAGGAACTTGCTTCTTGACCAGAACTTGTTAGCATCAATGATAGTTATCTGAGTAGGTTTTTCTGCTGCGTCAAAAGAGTAAGAAGAACTTGGGTGAGAAGTCATAAGTTGAACTTTCTTTCCTGGCAAAGCTATCTTCTTTAGTCTTCTTGCATCTATCTGAGTGTATTTGTTAAGATCTGCATCAGAAGAGACGTTGGTCTTCTTGCCCATACCCAAGAAACCGCCTTTTGAATTGATGATACCTTTTTCTATCAATTCTTTCTTTGTGCCGACAACATAATAAACGGTGTTCTTTTCATCTTCAACTTTCACAATATGCTCATCTTTCTCTTTGTTTTGGCGAGAAAGTTCGTCAAGGTTTTTGTTCAGAGAGTTGATGATGATATTCTTTTTCTGCAACTCAGTAGTAAGAAGTTGTATCTCTTCTTCCTGTTCAAGTATTCTCTGTTGCAGTTTCTCTATGAAAGCTGTCAGCTCTTTGTTGTTAGCCTGTGATTTCTGCAACTCCTTAGTCAAGGAATTAATTCTCTGCTTGTTTTTGCTAAGAATCTCGTTGATGTCTTGTATTTGAGATTGTATTCTTGAACGATTAGTTTGATTAAGTTCTGCTGAAGAATTTCTTATTGCTTCTACATTAGAGTATTTAGAAGTAACAGCATTAAGATTTTCCTCTATCTCGTTCAACTGTGAAAATAAATCCTCCATCTCAGCATTCTTTGCATCCAAAGCAGCCTGTATAGAGTCTTGCATTGCTTTTTCATTTACTATTTTCTGTTCCATCTCTTTCTTTCCGCAAGAGAAGAATAGCAATGTACTTATTATGCCTATAGCAAACAAAATCCGTTTCATTTCTTTTTCTGTATTTGTTAGTTATTAGATTTGTTACAATTATAATAACGCAATGTATTTTGAATTATTTTATATAAAAAAGAAAAAAAGATTATTCGCGTAAGAGTTTTTTCTCATTTCTGCAGAATATACCTGTTACAAAGGCAACCAATATGCTCATAATCATATTCAGCACCATACCCCACATAACCAAGTAAGGCATTTCGGGAAGAACAACGCTGTCTATGTCTCTATGTTCGGAAGCGGCAATTGTTCGTGTCATAACGTCAATAGTCCTGTCGTGGAAAGAATCCAAGGCGCTGTTGTCTATATATAAGGTATAACCATACATAAACACTGCATAGATAACACAAGCAACCAAGCAAGCATAGAACGAAACAAGAAAGCCTTCCTTGAAACTTATCTTCTTCTCTGTTAGATTTCTTCTATAGTGAAAGACTAACACTAAGCTCATCAATAGAAGCCCAACAAAAACAACCCATGTCTCATCTTTAGCAATAGGTGCATTGGCAGGATGCCCTAAGATATATCTAAGGAAGAGTGAAAAACAAAGCCCTGCAGCCATAACTACTCCATACTTTACGCCAGCCCATCTGTAATTGCCGTGCATTACTGAACTGTATCTTCTGATTATTGCATTCATAATAAATATTATTTGTGTTTTTACTATTGTTTCTTATTATATATTCTATTGTTCATTGTCATAAACAAAGAGATAAGCAAAATATACACCATATTGTTGAATATGCCTACCAGAAAGTTAGCAAAGACATAAGACCCCTTCAAGACCGGAAGCAAAGCCTCGTTGCCAAAGTCTATGCTATAAGCTTTCATAGACTGTTCCACCATGGAAGCTATGTTATATACCATAAAAGGATCTAAGACCATTATCCTTACAAACACGTATGCCGAGATAAAGAAAGAAATAACAACACTTGCCACAAAGCCTATAGTCATATAACGCCAGAACTTCACTTTGCTTTCTTGCATCCTGCGATATTTCACCATCATTGTGATAAGCAAGACGATGGATATAAAGAAATAGATGTTGTCAAACAAGAAGGTGTGCTTCTCTAATTCGGTGTAGAAGCCAATAAGATAATATACAAAACTGATAAAGCCTATTATTGTTCCATACCTGAAAGCGTGCTGTAAATATGTTTTCTTTTCTTCTGTCATTATATATATTGTTAATAAGGTATAAAAAAATGCTCAAGGTTTATTTTACGATGATTTCATCTAAGAATATCCACGATTTATTAGTGTAGGAAGCGTGCCAAGAAGGAAGAGTCTTCGTTGCCTCTATCTGAAATCTCACATAGCGGAACTTGTCTTTTATCTTAAAGGAATATTCTTGTATTGCTGGGTTGTTTTTGTTGTTGCCCTTGCCGTTCATTTCTCCTACTTTAGTAAAGTTTTTGCCGTCTAAGGATATAAGACAGATGACTTTCAACGGATGAAGTATCCAAGCATGAGGCAAAGCTAAAGAAGATATTGTTGCTGTACGGTTGGAATAAACTTTTTCTAAATCCACCGTTGCTGTTGCGTCCTTGCCCCACCAACCTATCCAACTCATCTTAAAATCTGCTGCTCCACGTGTTCCATCTGTCAAGGTGTTAGGGTCTCCTTTGCAGTAGTTAGTTGCAGGCATAGGATCACATGTTACTTGTTTTTGAAAAGCGACATTGTTCTCCACTGAGTTTTCTATGGTGCGTTTAAGTGCTTTGTAGTAGGTGTCAGGCTTTAGTCCGTTTTCATTTAAAGACTCCACACCTGCTCGCTTACATATATCATAGAATATCTCCACCCTTTGAGCCATATCTTCTTTAAGTTCCCACGTGTTTTTATTTTTCTTAAAGAAACCTCTTTCGCCATAAACATCAGCTTTGGCTATCTCCAATATTGCGTAATGAATCGGAAGGTGTGCTGTCTGCACTCTAAGAAAAGCTTTCTTATCTTTCTTGGTTGCCTCTTCAGCTTGATAAAGTATGCTGTCGTAACGTTGCAAGTTCTCTTGGCTGAGGATATTGTCTTTGTAGTTTGTAGGAGGTCCGTAGATATCCAAGCCGACAGTGGATTTATAGCTTATAGCCACGCTTTCTAAGTCGTCCATATACTGTCTGACTTTCTTTGCTCCTGCTCCATAGTAGTTGAGCATAAACTCACTGATTATGGAGTCTTGTTTAAGATTAGGATTCCAAAGAAGCTTAGCCAAAAGATAGTTCTTCAACTCTGCAAACTCATGACCTTTGTTGCAGTTGGCTTGCTGAAACTGCATATTTGCTCCATTCTTGACAAAGTACTTGATATTTGGTTGCAAGACGTGCATATTAGGGAACGGACACATATAGTGAGCAAAATCACATTCATAATCCCAAAGAAAGATATTCTTGCTTACCTTTGCCCAATCTTCCAAATCCTTGGCAAAAGAAGAAGTAGGATTTTTTTGTTTCTCTTCCTCTATGGTTATATTTCTGTTTGCCTCAATAGTGCAGAGCATTATCTGGACGTTCTTTTCAGGCTTTAGGGTTTTAGGACATTTTCTTGAATACTGATAAGCTAAAGTGGATATTAACTTGTTAGGAAACTCTTTTGCTATACGATTAACAAATGCTATGATAGGAGCAGCAGGAGAACCTTCTTTTTCTATCAAAGCCTTGCATTTAGGACATTGACAATAAGTTGGGTTATCGTTTTGAGATACACTCCACCAATCACACTCAGGTTGTAGAAGCATAGCCTGTCTAAGATTTTCTTTCATTATTTTGAAGACATCTTCGTTTGACCAACAGACCTGGTCTCTCACTCTCTGGCCATTGACCATGGCAAAGTATTCGGGATGTGAAACAAAATACTCTTTGTCAGAACACAACTTAGACGCTGTATGAACAAAAAAACCTTTAGCAAACGTTTCGGTGTATAAGTCGGTCTTCAACCATTTTTGAAAGTCTTTGTTTCTTTTGGTATAGTTGGAATTAACCTCTCTAAAGACGTTAGGAGAACGGAAAGAATAGGAAAGAGTCTTGCTAAGATACAAGTTTTTTGTTTTAGGATAAACGTTGCAATCAACAGCATATTTTCTGACACCTAACTCTCTTTCCAAAAAATCTACAACAGAATAATATGAATTTGAACCATTAAATATAAGTTTTTTGTCTTTCACTACGTAGGAAGACATAGCAGAATTGTTTCTGTTGAAGTCTTTTATTAGACCTCTTGCAGAACCAATAATAAATTCTTCATTTTGTCTTGGATAAGTATCATTGAATATAGGAAGTTTTACACTACAAGTCTTTTGGATTACTTCCTGCAAAAGATTAGCAGCCTCTTTTTCATCTTGCTTTGCATTCTTAGGTATTACGATAATGTATTTGCTCTTGGAATTTTCAACTATTGCTATCTTATCTCTGGGCATAGAAGTAGCATTGTTCTTCTGTGCATTAACAGAGAACAACATAAGAAAACAATTGATAAGCATTAATAATATCCTCTTCATAAATAGCATTTTTTATACGAAAGTACAAAAGTACAAAAAAATTTTGAAATAAGCACGTCTTGAAATTATTTTTTTATTGGTTTTATCAAAAGAATGATATTATTTTGTAAATTTGCAAACTTGGATTGCTTAGTGAAAAAAAGCTAAAAGATATGTATATTGTTGATGAAGAATTAGAACGTAAGGAAATACTTTATAGGTATAAAAGAATACTGTCTGCTGTATATAACAGAACGACAAAGCAAGAACGTATAATGATACGTAAAGCTTTTACTATCGCAAACAATGCTCATAGTGGCGTTAGAAGAAAAAGTGGAGAACCTTATATTTATCATCCTTTGGAAGTTGCTCGCATTGCGGCAGAAGATTTAGGATTAGGTTATATCTCTTTATGCTGTGCTTTATTGCATGATGTTGTTGAAGACACTGAATATACTTTAGAAGATATACAAAACATCTTTGGAGACAAGGTAGCTTATATTGTTGATGGACTGACAAAGATACAAGATGTTTTTGATTATAATACTAAAAGCATACAATCTGAAAACTTTAAGAAGATTCTTATTTCTATGGGAGATGATGTAAGAGTGATTCTCCTTAAACTCTGCGACAGGTTGCACAACATGAGAACACTTGATTCCATGCCTGAAAAGAAACAACTGAAAATTGCTTCAGAGACACAGTTTCTTTATGTTCCTTTAGCACATAGATTAGGACTGTATAAAATAAAAAGTGAATTAGAAGACCTTGCAACAAAATATATCAATCCAAAAGCATACTACACCATACAAGAAAAACTAAAAGACACTGAAGAGGAAAGACAGACTTTTATTGCTGACTTTTGCAAACCTATCAATGAAAAGCTGAAAGAAAAAGGATATAACTTCACTCTTTCCCATCGTGTCAAGAGTATAACGTCTATTCTCGGCAAGATAGAGAAAAAGAATGTTAAGTTTGAAGAAATATATGATATTTTTGCCATTAGAATAATACTGAATGTCCCTCCTGAAATAGAAAAAAGCAGTTGCTATGATGTTTATGGACTTATTGTTTCTATGTATGAAGAAAGAAAAGACCGCTATAGAAACTGGCTAACAAAACCTAAAAACAATGGCTATGAAGCACTGCATACAACTGTTATGAGCAAAGCAGGAAAATGGGTAGAAGTTCAGATTCGTTCCTCACGTATGGACGAAATAGCAGAAAAAGGAGTGGCAGCTCATTATCTATATAAAGAAGTAGAGGAAGGAGAATTGGACCCTGGTATGGATTCGTGGCTAAGTAAGATTCGCGACCTTTTAGACAATCCAACAACTTCTGCTATAGAGTTTGTCAATGATTTCAAGATGAATATCATTGCAGACGAAATAACAGTCTTCACTCCTAAAGGTAAAAGCATCACCTTGCCTTATGGCTCTTCTGTGCTTGACTTTGCTTTCAATATTCATACAGAATTAGGACTAAAATGTATTGGTGCTAAGGTTAATTACAAAGTTGTACCTATTGATTATAAACTACACGCTGCCGATCAAGTAGAAATAATAACCTCTTCTATTGCTAAACCTGAAGAGAGTTGGCTTAAACTTGTCCGAACACCAAAAGCAATACAAGAAATCCGCAGAGCAATAAAAGCATTTAAAGAACAATTCAAAGAAGAAGGAGAAGAACTGATAAAACAATTATTTACTCAAACAAAAACTGAATACAAAAAAGACAATATCATCAAACTACAACATTATGTTTCTTGCGACAATCTTGTTGATTTATATTATAAGGTATATAATAAAGAGATTGACAAACATGTTATTCAGTCTTGCTTTAATAAAGAAGAAAAGAAATCGTCTTTCATTTTCCTAAAAAATCCTCTAAAGAAAAACAAAGGCAATATAACTCTTAGTGAACAAATATCACAGACAATACAGGAAAATCCTGAAAAAGTATTGCTGAATCAAGATGTAGAATCGCTGCCATACGTTACTGCAAAATGTTGTAATCCTCTTCCCGGTGATGATATTGTAGGCCTAATAAAAGAAGGATGCATAGATGTTCATCGTACTTCTTGTCCTAAGGCTGTAGATGAAATGAGTAAATATGGTAATCATATCATCAAAGCAAAATGGAGAGAGAATGAAAAGATAACATTCCTTGCCGGTATAAAGATTCAAGGAATTGACCGTAAAGGTTTGCTACAAGAATTAGCGAGAGTTATCTCTGAAGTTTGGAATATAAATATGCGTTCTTTGGCAATGGAGAGTAGCGAAGGAATCTTTGAAGGTTCTATTATGATGTATATTTCCAATGCCGATAGCCTTAATCAGTTAATGGATAATATCTCTAAGATAGACGGAATAGAAAGCGTTAAACGAATGTAAAAAAAGAAAACAAAAACAAGATTGGAATAGTTTTTGAAATTAACTTAGTATGAAAGAGTTTAAATATTGGATCACTACAATTATATTATTAATATGTGCATCTGAACTGACAGCACAAAACACTGTAGTAACAGGAAAAATAACAGATAAAAAAACAGGAGAATCCCTGCCTTATGTTAATATAACTGTAAATAAAACTTCTTCTCATTTTACAGGAACGATGTCTGACGACAAAGGAGAGTATTCTATAAAAACTTCAGCAACATTTGATACTATAATATTTCAATTTGTCGGCTATGAAACATTAAAAGTAAAAGTAAAACCACGCCAAATACAAAAACTTAATGTCGCTCTTGTGCCAATGGTTACCACTTTAGAGGAAACAAAGATTGTTGCTAAAAAAGAAAAATATCATCGTAAAAACAATCCAGCTGTAATTCTTATAGAAAATGTTATCGCCCACAAAAAACAGAATGGAATAACATCACAAGAGTATTATCAATATCGCTCTCATGAAAAAACAGAACTATCTCTTTTAGGTGTCAATGATTCTTTAAGAAATAAAGGTGCATTCAAAAAGCTTGGCTTTATGTTTGACAACCTGCAACAAAGTGAGTTTGACGACAGAAAGTATATGCCTATCTACTTTATGGAAAACCTCTACGAAAACTACTACAGAAAAAGCCCTACTTGTTCAAAGACTATGCTCATAGGACAAAAAGAAATGTCTTTTTCAAAGTTCATAGAACCGCAGACAATGGAATTTATGCTTAATGATGCTTTTGGAAATGTTGATATTTATTCTTCGTCCATTAAAATACTAAGCAATGAATTAATTTCTCCATTGTCTTCGTATGGGACAAGGTTCTACCAGTTTTTCCTAACTGACACGATAGAATACAAAGGAGACTCTTGTATTGTTTTAGCGTTTAACCCTGCCAATATGAGAGATATTGGATTTAGCGGAAAACTATGGATAACAAAAGACTCTCTCTATGCTGTAAAAAAGATATTCTTAGACTTTCCTAAAAAGACAAGCATAAATTTTGTTAAGAATTTATCTATTTTGCAAGAATATGAAAGAATAAATGGACAACTATGTTTAGTAGAAGATAAAACAATATTGGACGGCAACTTCTACGGAGCTAATATGTATGGTAAAAGAGAAAACTTTTATTCTGATTACACTTTCAATCAACCTTTGGCTGAAAGTTTCTATAACAACAACGATATAACTACAAGAGTGGAAGGATTTAATAAACGTAGTAACTCATGGTGGGAAGAAAACAGAATAGACCCTTTGACACAAAGCGAACAAAACACGTATGATATTCCTTCTAATTTAAACAGTTTGACAGGGTACAAAATTATAATGAACACTGCAATGGCATTCATTTCAGGTTATATAGACCTCGGATGGTTTGATTATGGCCCGGTTGAAAACACTCTGTCTTGGAATTCTGTAGAAGGAGCAAGAATAAGATTAGGAGGAAAGACTAATGTTAATTTCCACAAGCATTTATTCCTTAATGGTTTTGTAGCCTACGGAACAAAGGATGAAACAATAAAATATAATGCAGAATTAATGTACTCTTTTGCTGATAAATTGTATCATCAGTGGGAGTTCCCTATCAATCTACTAACCGTAGGAATAGAAAGAAATACAGATATTCCAGGGCAGCACCTTGAAATGGGAACATACGATAGGTTTTTCCTTTCTTTCAATAGAGGAGATATTGATATGATGACCTTAAACAAAAAAATCTATGCAGAATATCAATATGAAACGATGTCTCAGTTTTCTACTAAGCTTAGAACAGAATATATGGAAATGCGCCCTTTGGCAAATTTAACCTTCAACTCTTGGGATGGAACAAAGACATACGATCCTTTGACTTCTATGTCTTTCAACGTAGAGTTAAGATATGCTAAAAATGAGCAATTCTATCAATCGCAAAAGTTTAGAATGACAATGAACTCAACATCCCCTATCTATACATTAAACTATTCTTATCACTCTCCTTTATTCAACTCAGATTATGAATTTCATAAAGTGGAAGCAACTATATATAAACGATGGTTTATCCTTTCTTTTGGATTTGCAGACATTACAATAAAAGGAGGTCAGGTTTTTGGCAAGACAGCATATCCTCTTCTATTTGTTCATCAAGCTAACCAAAATTGGGCTTATCAAGACGAGAGTTTTAACCTTATGAATTATTTCGAGTTTGTAAGTGATAGATATGTTCAAGGAATACTCAACTATAACTTCAATGGATATATATTTAATCGTATTCCTCTTCTAAATAGATTAAAATGGAGAGAAGTTTTTGCAGTAAAAGCTATTTGGGGAGAGATAACAAAAGATAATATGCCATCTGCCGATAATCCAACTCTTATGGATTTTGCAAAGGACGAAAAAGGCAGATATAAAACCTATACATTGGAAAAAGAACCATACATTGAAGCAAACGTTGGAATAGATAATATATTTAAGGTAATGAGAATAGACTATGTCAGACGTTTTACTTACTTAGACAATCCTAACATATCAAAATGGGGAATAAGATTTAGATTCCGTTTTACTTTCTAACAGAAAATAATATATAGATAATGAATTACGCGATAATAGCAGCAGGAGAAGGTTCTCGTTTAAGAAAAGAAGGTTTTAAGAGTGTTAAACCTTTAGTCAAAGTTTGCGGAGAATATTTAATAGAAAGACTTATTCGTATCTTTAAAGATAATAAAGCAGAACAAATCTCTATTATTATAAACGAAGAAAGCGAAGACCTGCAACAATTTTTAAACAGCAGAGACTTTGGAGTAAAAATTAACCTCATCGTAAAATCAACTCCATCTTCTTTACACAGTTTTTGGAACATAATACATCATTCCAATTTTGAAGAATGCTGCCTTACAACTGTTGATACCATTTTCAATGAGAATGATTTTAAACAATATATTTCCTATTTCCAAAAAGATAAGGAACTTGACGCTCTCATGGGAATAACAGATTTTATTGACGACGAAAAACCATTATATGTACAGACAGATAAACATGGAAAAGTGGAAGCATATTTAGATAGTAATGACTTACATCTTACAGATAAAGTCTCTGCAGGAATATATTGTTTAAGAAAAAATGCTTTAAAAGTTGTAGATACAACCATAGAAAAAGGTATTTCGCGTATGCGTAACTATCAGCGAGCTTTGTTAGAAAATAATCTCAATGTGCAATCTTTTCTTTTTGACAAAGTGATAGATATTGACCATGTGGAAGACATCTCAAAAGCGGAAGAGCTCTTGAAATCTTGGCATAAAAAAGAAAATAAAATACTTGCTCTTTATAGACAAAAAGATTTTTCTCCTAATTCGGAGGATAAAGATACATATATATTAAATGCCGTTGTAGAAGAATTAAGGCAAAAAGGCTACAAAACAGATTGCATTAATGAAATAGATTTTTCAAAAACGAACAACGACTATTCTCTTATTATTTCTATGGCAAGAGGAGAAAAAAATATAGAACTTCTGTCTGATTTAGAAAAAAGAGGAACTAAGGTCATCAACACCACTTTGTCAATAAAGAATTGTTTCAGAGAGCAACAAACAAAAATACTTCAACAGAACAATATACCTATTCCAAAGACTACTATCGTTGATACAGACGCCTATGATATAGAAAGCTTTAAACAATTCAGTGAAGGAAACTTTTGGATAAAACGAGCAGACTTTCAAACAATAGAAGAACAAGATGTTTGCCGTCCTAAAAGTCTTGAACAAACAAAAAAAATATTCCTTAACTATAAATTACGAGGAATAAGTAAGGCTATTATTAGTGAACATATAGAAGGAGATATCATCAAGTTCTATGGCATAAGAAACACTGACTTCTTTTCATTCTCCTACCCTACAGAAGATAAGTTCCACAATAAAATAAATCTCTCTAAAAATAGAATATCTTTTAATACACAAGCGTTTATTAAAGATGTCAATAAAGCAATTAATCTTTTGGACTTGGATATTTATGGTGGTGATGCTATTATAGATGAAAGAGGAAACTATTATATAATAGACATAAATGATTTTCCTTCTTTTTCTGTGTGCAGAGAACAAGCCGCAAAGGAAATAGCAGACATGGTAACAAAGTATTTTATCAACAAATAACTAATATTAAAATATGCCAACAGAAAAACAAAAACTAAATATAGAAGATTCTTTAAAGTCAAAGGATACAGAAGAATGGCTTGATATACATTTCACTCGTAAAGTCGGTTTTCTTTGGGCAAAACTTGCTATCCCTTTACATATTACGCCCAATATGATTACTATCGCAAGTATCTTTATTGGAACTTTTGGTTCTTTTCTTTTCTATTACGATGACCTCAAAATTAATATAATCGGTATGCTTTGCTTGGTTTTAGCAAACACTTTTGACAGTGCAGACGGCCAACTTGCAAGACTAACTAATAATAAAACTAAACTTGGACGCATACTTGATGGTTTAGCAGGAGATATTTGGTTTATTGTAATCTATCTCGTTTTGGTTTTCAGAATAATAAACACAGGAGAATTTCCTACTCCTTTGGTATGGATTGTTGCTATTGTAGCAGGAATATCTCATGTTCTTGCCGCAGCAATGGCCGACTATTATAGAAATGTACATCTTTTCTTTGTAGATGGAAAGCACGGAAACGAACACGACACCTACAAGGCGGTAAAAGAGGAGTACAAAAAGATAAATTTTTCAAAATCTCCTTTCAAGAAAGTCTCTATGTTTTTCTATGCAAACTACACAAAACAGCAAGAAATGCTTTCTCCAAAGGTAAAAAACTTCTTCGCTACCTTATTCACGATGTATCCCAATGCAACTCCTAAGGATTTAAGCGAAGAAATAAGAGCTAAGAACAAACGTTTTATGCCTTTAACCAATATCTTACAATTCAACACCAGAGTTATCTTCCTTTTCTTTACCTTATTCATAAATAAAGTATGGCTGTATTTCTGCTTTGATATTCTGATAATGAATTCTATCTTGATATATCTGATTATTGGCGAAGAAAAACTTTTTAATTCGTACAATAAAGAACTTCATTCTCTTAATAAACTAAAACACTGAGGTATTTCTTTCAAATGAAAAAAAAACAAATTAGCATATTACTTTTTATCATCGGTATCATAATAATAATTGTTATGATATACAATCTGGGTTGGAAAGAAATCGTCAATGATATTAAGAACGTTGGCTGGTGGATTATCCCTATTGTTCTTTCCCGACTTTTAATGTATCCTTTAAATACTCTGTCATGGCGTAAGGTTACTTTCTTTGGCGAAGGAGAAGAACAAAAAGTATCCTTTCTTAGAATGTTCCGTCTAACTATTAGTGGCTATGCTATCAACTACATCACTCCCGTCATGGCTTTAGGAGGAGAGCCTTATAGAATAATGGCTATGAAGAAAGATATAGGAACAAAGCGTGCTACTTCTTCTGTCCTTACATACGCAATGATGCATATTCTCTCTCATTTTGTATTTTGGATAATAGGATTCTTGCTTGTTTTTGTTTATTTTCTGAGTACAGATTTGGAACTCAACCCTTTTAGAGAGATTGTGCTTATATGTGGAGGTGTCTTTATTCTTATAAGCATTATTGCCATAGCTTTTATTATAAGAGTATATAAACATGGGGTCATTATACGATTTATCTCTTTGCTTAAAAGGATACCTTTTGTAAAGAATATAATAAACAGAAAACTTACTGAAGAAAAACTACTCTCTGTTCAAGAGACAGATAAGCAATTTACAGATCTCTTCAACAATCATAGAAAATCCTTCTATGTTTCCCTTTTCTATGAAACTCTTTCTCGTATTATGTCCTGCGTAGAAATAATGTTGGTTATGTGGGCTGTTGTGGGCATTAATTCAGTTAGTTTCATTGGAGCAATAATAATAAATACTCTCACATCTTTAATTGCTAATATCGTCTTTATCTTTCCTATGCAAGTAGGAATCAGAGAAGGAGGACTTTCTGCTGCACTTGCTTTTATAGGACCATACGGAAAATTGGGAGTATTTGTTGGTATGATACTTAGGATAAGCGAACTTGTATGGATTATCATCGGCATGGGTATGATAAAAATAAAACGTTTTAACAGAAATTAAAATTTAGAATATGAATAATAAAACTATAATATTTGATTTTGGTGCGACACTTGACACCAATGGAATACATTGGTTCTATGTTTTTAAACAAGAACATCTTAAATATAATTCTTTTCTTAGTGATGAACAATTAAGAGATGCATACATATATGGAGAACAGACCATAGCAAAGCAACACCTTATAAATTCAGAAGATAATTTCTTGCAGACTCTTATCGTAAAAGTAGGGCTTCAATACGAGAGACTCTTTCAACAAGGCGTTATCTTAGAAAATATGTATCATATACAAGAAGTTGCTCAAGCCTGCTATTTGTTTGCAAAGCAAAACATTCTTTATGTTAAGCCTATGCTTGAAGACTTGGCAAATGATTATAGACTTGCCATTGTTTCCAATTTCTATGGCAATCTTGAAAGCGTGTTAAGAGATTATGGAATAAGAGATTTATTTGAAGTTGTGATTGAAAGTGCAGTCATAGGAGTTTCCAAACCCGATAAAAAACTTCTCCTTACTTGTTTTCAACAAATGAACATTAAACCAGAACAAGCCATTGTTGTAGGCGACTCTTATAAAAAAGACATATCTCCTGCAAAACAATTAGGTTCTAAAACTATCTGGCTAAAAGGAAAGAGCTGGAAAGAAACACCTACATTCACTCCTTTAGCAGATAAAACAATAACAGATATTCTGGAATTAAAAACAGTAATTTAAAATCATTCCTAAACAATATGAAAACTTTAAAAACAATAGTTTTTTGTCTTGCAGTATGCCTTTTATGCTTTGCATGTAAGGACAATAAACAAGTAGAAGAAAACAATAACCTAAAAGAAGTTAAGAAAGACTTAGTAAAGGAAATAAACAGCGATGAGTTCCTCAGTAAGGTATTAGATATTTCTCCCATAAAAGAAGGCAAACCATTGAAATTTAAGGGAGATAAGCCTGTCATTATAGATTTCTATGCCACTTGGTGTGGTCCTTGCAAAAGACAAGCTCCTATCATGGAGGAGATTGCAAAAAAATACAAAGGGAAAATAGACGTATATAAAATAGATGTGGATAAAACACAAGACATTGCAAGATTTTTTAATATTAATAGCATCCCTACTCTTCTGTTTATACCAAAAGGCGGTGAGTTATTTCTCAATGCAGGGCTTACTCCTCAAGAAGATATAGAAGAATCTATAGAAACAATGCTCCTAAACCAAAATGAATAATAGTTTAATATAAATAACAAATGGGCAAACTTCTATAATTATAGAAGTCTGTTTCATTTTTTATTTTGTTATTTGCAAAAAAAATATTATATTTGCATATTCTTTTTAGTAAAAATATATAGCTTTATGAAACAAAAAATATTCTTATTAATCTTTACAATGATGTTGTTTGCACATCTTTTTGCTCAACAAACAAATTATAAGATAGAAAAAGATGACTTTTCTACCTTACAAATAAGTTTTACTGTTGGCGATATAGATCTGCAACAAATTGTAAAAAATGAAATTACTTACACGACATTAAACATACAAGGATATATCCCTTCAACAGAAATAGGCGTACCTACTCTCCCTTTATTCTCTTCACTAATAGAAGTGCCTTTATGTAATAGTTTTGATGTAAGGGTAAGTGAAGTTGTATATGATACTATTGATATTTCAGGACATATATTATTACCTGCACAAGAGGAAAGAAGCAAATCGGATACCACATCTCCTCCTTTTGCGATAGATGATAAGATTTATAATACTGATGCTTACTATTCTCTACCACAAGCATCAATAGAGAATGTTGGTATAGCTCGCGACCGCAGATTGGCAAGAATACAATTTTCCCCTATTGCTTACAATCCTATTGAATCAAAAATTATTGTATGCCGTAAAGCCACAGTAAGCATAGTATATAATGAACCTAATCTGCCTGCTACATTAGAAATGTTTAAACAATATCATTCTCTTGCTTTTGCTGCAGGAACTATGACAATAAATCATATATATCCTAACACTCTTGAACAAGAGATGCCAATACGTTACTTAATTATTGCCCATAGTTCTTTCCAAGGTCATTTAGACTCTTTTATTGAATGGAAAAAGCGAAAAGGATTTCTAACTGATGTAGTCTATACTGGAGATGCTAATATCGGCACAACAAACACTTCTATTGCGGATTACATTTCAAGACAATATACCAATGCTACAACAACAAATCCTGCCCCTACTTATGTATTAATAGTTGGAGATCACGAACAAGTACCTGCTTTTTCAACCCAAATAAGCGATGGATCATATAACCATATAACAGATTTATACTATGTAAATTGGACAGATGGAGACAATATTCCCGATGCTTATTGTGGGAGATTCTCTGCTCAAACATTGGCTCAACTTACCCCACAAATAGAAAAGACATTAATGTATGAACAATATACTTTTAGTGATCCGTCTTTTCTTGACAGAGCGGTGATGGTGGCTGGTGTAGATGGTGGCACAGCAAATGATTATGGATACACTCATGCAGATCCTGCTATGGATTATGCAATAACTCATTACATTAACGGCAGTAGAGATTTTAGTCAAGTAATGTATTTTAAAAACAACACTGCTAACATACCATCAGCAACTAATGTTACTATTGGTTCTAATAATTCTTCTAACTCCGCTACAGTACGCAGTTATTATAATCAAGGTGCCGGCTTTATTAATTATTCTGCCCACGGTAGTGCTACAAGTTGGGGTACTCCAAATTTTACTGTAAGTCATGTAGGAAGCATGACCAATAATCAAAAATTTGGTCTGATGATAGGCAATTGTTGTCTTACTAATAAATTTGAAACGACAACATGCTTTGGTGAAGCTTTATTGCGTAAAGGAAATTATTGTGGAGCTGTGGGATATATAGGAGGTAGTAACAGTACTTATTGGACTCATGACTTCTATTGGGCTATTGGAGTCCGTTCTTCTATAAACGCAACAATGTCTATGGCGTATGACGCCTCAAATCTTGGTGCATACGACCATTTTTGCCATACCCATAATGAAAGTTATCAACAGTGGGCAACCACTCAAGGTGCGATTATGTTTGCAGGGAATATGGCTGTACAAGGTTCAACAGCTGACAATACGTCCAAATGGTATTATTGGGAAATATATCATTTGATGGGAGATCCTTCTGTAATGCCTTATCTAACTCAAGCAAGCACCATGACTATGGACTTACCTGATTCTCTACCTTACGGAACTTCAAGTTTTACCGTTAGTGTTGCTCCTTATTCATACGTTGCTATGACAACAGCAGATAGTCATGCTCTTATTTCTACTACTTGGGCTGATTCTAATGGAGTAGCAACTCTTCACTCTACTACACCATTTAGCATAGGTGATTATGAGATAGTCGCTTCAGCTCAACAGTATGTAACAACCTTTGCCGACATATCTATATTTCGTCAAGAAGAACCTTTCGTTATTGTAAGTCTCAGCGATGATACTGTTACAGCAGGAACCTCATCAAATCTTCCAATAACAGTTACAAATACAGGGAACACAGATGCTACCAATATTATTATATCTCTTAGTTCGGATAATAGTTCAGTTAGTTTTAGTTCCGATACCATTCATTTATCATTTTTAGCAGCAGATAGTTCCATAACATTTACTGATTCTATAGATATAACACTTGCAGATGACATTCAAAATGCTTCTGTAATTCGCCTTGAAGCAGAAGTTCATTGGGACAATAATACTACCTCTACAACAACTTCCTGTAATGTAATTGCAGCATCCCCTGTAATCAAAATGATTCCTGCAGATTTGTTCCCTAATATAAACCCTGGAGAGACAGCGAATTTTAGTTTTGATTTGCTTAATGAAGGTCGTGCAGATCTTCCACCTACAGATTTAGCAATAAGTTCTCCTACATCACTATTATCTCTCTCTTCTACCTCTCCAACAGCAACAATAAGTATTGGCATTGACAGTACTTTCACCTGCAATCTAATCATTAGTGCAGACAGTTCTCTTCCTGAGAATATATTAGTTCCAATTACTATTCAGCTTGGTTTATCTACATGGCAACTACCTTTAACAATAGGAGAGAGATTTAGAGAAACATTTGAAAACGGAATGTCTCATCTTTCAGGATTAACTCAAGGCACATATCCTTGGGTAATTGATTCCAATGAAGTTCATGAAGGCAGCTATAGCATTCGTTCCATTGCCACATTAACTCACTCTCAGACTGCAGAAATATCCTTTAATCATATTGCAACAACCGCTGATACGATGAGTTTTTATTATAAGGTTTCTTCTGAGACCAATTGGGATAAGTTTCATTTTTATATTGATGATGAAGAAATGATGGTTGAGTCAGGAGACTTGCCATGGACACGCGCAGCCTTCGCAGTTGATGCTGGTATGCATACTTACAAATTCACATACGCCAAAGACGGTAGCGTAAATCGTTACAGCGATTGTGCTTGGATTGACGACATTAGACTACCTTTTGGAGAACATCCTGCAATTTTTGAAAATTTAGATATTTGTGAAGGCAGTAATTATACAATTCATAACTATACTATAAACACTGAACAATTAGGTGAAGGCAGTTTTATTGCTAATGAGGATAATGATACAGTTTTTTTAGTTGATTATACCGTTTTCCCTAATTATCTTGAGGAGTTTGAAATCATCGGATGCGACAGTATAACCTACAACGGAGAGACCTATTACGCAAACGTGGTTCTTGAGGACGTTTATACAACTGTAAATGGTTGTGATTCTGTTGTTGTCAGCACATTAATAGTCAATTCTTCTTTCCATGAAACTATTTCTGTGGATACCGTTGCAGATAGTTACATATGGAACGATGTAGAATACAATGCTTCAGGTATATATGAGCAATCTTTCACTAATTCTAAAGGATGTGATTCTATTCTAAGTTTGGTACTTAATCTTATAGACACCACTGCTTTAAGGTTAGAGGGATGTAATTTAAATCAAGTTCAAATAAGTGTTTATCCATCTCCTACATCTGGAATATTATACATAAACCAAAAGGTTTTAGAGGTGAAGGTCTATGATGCCACAGGAAAACTACAACGCTACTATAAAGATACGGATACATTTGATATAGGAGACTTACCTTCAGGCACTTATATATTGAATATTTCTACCCAAAAAGGTTCTTCCATTCATAAAGTTGTGCGTATATAATCCGAATTTTTTACATGTGAAAATCAATAACTTAAATTAGATAAAAAAAGATCAAGACTTAAGAAAAAAAGACTTGATCTTTTTTTCTCAAAACCAAGTCTTTTTATATAAAAGACTAAGTGTTTTTTCGCCAACACTTAGTCTTTTTTGTTTTGCTTTTTCTCATTGTAAAAAACATACTGTTTTACAAGTAAAAAGTATTTTATTTGACAGCAGAGGACATAATTTTTATTGCTATAATGTATTTGGGGGTGTAGGCAGTAAACAGATTCATATCCATACCAACAAGTTTATTGTTTTTTGTTGCTGAAAGTGAAGAATAAGGTGGAGTATTTGCGAAAGCCTCTACCATTCTTTCATCCATAAAAATATATTCTGGATCTGTATTCACAATACTATCACGATGAAATATCATATCGCCGTTGTTTTTTGCCACATTATCTATTCCTGACAACTCCAATAAGTTTCCAATAATATGACTTCCCGATGCGACCACATCTTCCCCTAATCTATCGTTAAACCTTATAGAAAAATATCCTTTAGGTTTTTGTGTTGTATTTTGTGCTGTTATGGCCTTTATCTGCTGCTGATACTCTTTTATTGCCTTGTCCGTTTTCTCTTTTTCTCCAAAGATTTCACCCATAAGACTCAGTGCCTCATATGTGTCTTCTATCTTTGTCGGATAAGCAAATAAAACAAGGCTGATTTCGTTATCCTTTAACCATTGCCAAAGTTCTTTGTCCAATGTTGTCATTGCAAAGACATAATCGGGCTTTATTTCTTTCAGAGCATTGGTGTCTAAGCCGAAGAAACTACCCACAACAGGAACTTTTTCTGTTCCCTCTATCCCCTTACAATCTGTACCTATACCAACAAGCCTATCTTGTAGAGATAGTTTATTAATCCATTCCACCAATCCTGGAATAAGACATACGACTTTTTCTGCATCATCTTTTATGGCAACTTCTCTATTTACCATATCTTTGATTGTTTTGTTTTGTTTTGTACATGAGAAACTTATTAGCATAACCAACAAAACAAGAACTAAAAATAATTTTTTCATTGCTTTATTTCATTTATAAAATCCACATAATAACGCAAGAACAATCAAAAAAAGTATATAAAATTCTTGTTAATGAAATAAAAAATGTATTTTTGCAAACTCTAAAATTGAAAGGAAATCATAAAAAGAATAAGAAAAATAATGGAAAAGAAAGATTTATTACAACAGACAATCAAACACGTTGATATAAAGGCTATAGATTCTACCCCTATTATCAATGCTATGCGAGAAATGTCTTTTGCTTCAAGAGAAACTGCTAACGCTGCAGATATTTTTGAAAGTATGATAGAAGACAAAGAATGTTCTACTATACTAACTCTTGCAGGTTCCACCTCTGCTGGTGGTTGTATGCAAGTTTATGTTGATATGGTAAAGAACAATATGATTGATGCTGTTGTTTCTACTGGTGCTTCCATAATAGATATGGACTTGTTTGAGGCTTTAGGTTTTAAACACTATAAAGGATCTCAGTTTATGGATGACATGACACTTAGAGATAACTATGTAGATAGAATTTACGATACCTACATTGACGAAGAAGAGTTACAAATATGTGATAAAACAGTCAAAGAGATTGCTGATCAATTAGAACCTCGTCCTTATTCTTCTCGCGAATTTATATATGAAATAGGCAAATGGCTTGCTAATGGTAATGCAAAGAAAAAAGATTCTTTGATTCAAGTTTGCTATGAAAATAATGTACCTATCTTTTGTCCAGCTTTTTCTGATTGCAGTGCTGGTTTTGGACTTGTTATGCATCAAGTTGCTAATCCTGAAAAACATGTTAGCATAGATTCAGTAAAAGATTTTCTTGAACTGACAAATATAAAAATCGCTGCAGGTACAACAGGTCTGTTTATGATTGGTGGTGGTACTCCAAAGAACTTTGCTCAAGATACTGTCGTTTGTGCAGAGGTATTAGGACATGAAGTTGATATGCATAAATATGCTGTTCAAATAACTGTTGCCGATGTTAGAGATGGTGCTTGTTCTTCTTCTACTCTAAAGGAAGCGGGTTCTTGGGGAAAAGTTTCTCCTAAATATGAACAAATGGTATATGCAGAAGCAACAACCGTTCTGCCTTTGATTGCTTCATACGTTTATCATAAAGGTGAATGGAAGAACAGAAAGAAAAGAGAATTCCAGAAACTTTTCAAATAAAACTTAAATAGAAGTAAAGGAACGGTACAAAGTATCGTTCTTTTTTTTGCAAAAAAGTTTGGCTTCTAAAAGATTTTTTATAAATTTGCAAATTATAATAAACAAGATTTAGGAACAAAACATTATAAAGCAATGAGAAGAAACATAGTAGCAGGCAATTGGAAAATGAACAAAAACTTTGCCGAAGCAGATGATTTAATTAATTCCATAGAAGAAACCCTTAGACAATATGATACTACGGATGTAGATATTATTGTTTGCCCACCATTCCCTTATTTGGAATTAGTAAGTGATGTTAGCGAAGATTCCAATTTCTTTGTTGGAGCTCAAAACGTTGCAAAGTTTGATAATGGAGCATATACAGGCGAGGTATCTGCTTCTATGCTAAAAAGCATGGCTGTGGATTATTGTATCGTTGGCCATAGTGAGAGAAGAAAATATTTCTTCGAAACAAACCAAGACATAGCTCAAAAGATAGATCTTCTTCTACAACAAGACATAACTCCAATAATGTGTGTGGGAGAAAGTCTTGAAGAAAGAGAAGCTGGTAAGCATTTTGATGTCATAAGAAAACAAGTTGAAGAAGGAATTTTCCATCTTAAAGCAGAAGATATGCAAAGATGTATAATAGCATACGAACCTGTTTGGGCTATCGGTACAGGAAAAACTGCCACAAAAGAACAAGCGCAAGAGATACACGCTTTTATACGCAAACTCATTGTAGAGAAATATAATGATGATGTTGCTCAAGAAGTATCTATTCTCTATGGAGGAAGTTGTAATCCAAAAAATGCTCAAGAGTTATTCTCTATGGAAGACGTTGATGGAGGTCTTATTGGTGGTGCGTCTTTGAAAGCTAATGACTTTATTCAAATAGCATGTAGCTTTAATTAAAATATAAGTATTATTCCAGAAAACTAAGGTCAAATTTATCTTATTTGAAAGAAAAAGTTTGACCTTAGTTTTATATACATATTAATATAGGTAAAAATGAATTATATCAAGGTGAATTTTTCTCTAAGCAATGAGACAGAATGGAAAGTTGATTTGTTTAAAGACTCTTTGCTACAAGTTGGTTTTGATAGTTTTGTGGATACAGATGAAGGATTTGAAGCCTATGCTCCTGAACCTGATTTTAAACAAGACATAATACAGGAAATAATAAAACAATCCGCATTGGAAAATAAAGAAAATGTAAAGTACAATATTGATTTCATTGCTGACCAAAACTGGAACTATGTCTGGGAACAGACTTCTCCGTGCGTAAATATCCGTGGGCTTTGTTTGATTCGCAAATCCTCGCAAGAGAAACAAAATACATTATACGATATTATCATAAATCCTAAGCAAAGTTTCGGCACTGCCACTCACCCTACTACATATATGATTATAGAATACTTGCTGTCTTTGGATATGAATAATAAATATGTTATGGATATGGGATGTGGTACTGGGGTTTTAGGTATTCTTTCTAAAAAAATGGGAGCTAAATACGTAGAAGCAATAGATATTGACTCTTGGGCAAAAGAAAATACTGAAGAAAATGCTTATGAAAATAACGTCGTGTTGAATATAAAACAAGGCGGAGCAGAAGTCATAAGCAATGATAAATGTTTTGATATTTTTATTGCAAACATCAATCTTAATATTCTAAAAGACAATATCCCTATTTACACAAAATATATAAACAAGGGTGGTTCTCTAATTCTTAGTGGCTTTTATCAAGAAGACATAAAAGAACTCTTAGACAATGTTTTAATCTTGGGATATAAATTAAAAACTTCTTTAACTAAAGACAATTGGGCTTTGGTTGTGTTGGAAAAACAATAAAGCAATAAAAAAGTTTGTCAGTTTCTTAAAAAGATGTAAATTTGCACGAAAATATATACTTATAAGAAATGTTTTCATACACTGACAAGATTATTGGAGAGGGACTAACTTATGACGATGTACTTTTAGTACCATCTTATTCTGAAATAATCCCTAAAGAAGTTACGGTTCAAAGCCGTTTTTCAAGAAACATCAATGTGAATATTCCTATCGTAGCAGCTGCAATGGATACTGTTACAGAGGCTCCTATGGCTATAGCTATGGCACAAGAAGGTGGCATAGGTGTGCTTCACAAAAATATGTCTATAGAACATCAGGCAGAAGAAGTTCTTAAAGTAAAGCGTAGTGAAAATGGTATGATTACCAATCCAACAACTTTACATAAAGATGCTGTTGTAGAAGATGCTCTAAAAATGATGAGAGAATTCTCTATAGGAGGAATTCCAATTGTTGATGAACAAAATAAACTTATAGGTATTGTTACTAATAGAGACCTTAGATTTGAAAAAGATATTCGCCGTCCTTTATGCGAAATTATGACAAAAGAAGTCATAAGCACAAATCAAGGAACTACTTTTGCTCAAGCAGCAGAAATCCTACAACAACACAGAATTGAAAAACTACCTGTTGTAGATAATGAAGGTCATCTTATAGGTTTGATTACTTACAGAGATATAATCAAAGTAAAACAAAGACCTATGGCCTGCAAAGATAATATGGGAAGACTTAGAGTCGCAGCAGGTATAGGAATTACTAAAGATATGTACGACAGAATAGATGCCGTTATATCTGCTGGCGTTGATGCTATTGTTGTTGATACTGCTCATGGTCATTCAAAAAATGTTGTTAATGCTCTAAAAGAAATAAAGAACAAATATAAAGATGTTGATGTTGTTGTCGGAAATATTGCAACACCAGAAGCAGCAACATTGTTAGCCGATGCAGGTGCTGATGCTGTAAAAGTAGGTATTGGTCCAGGAAGTATTTGTACAACAAGAGTCGTTGCAGGAATAGGAATGCCACAATTAACAGCTGTTCTTAGAGTTTGCAATGCTCTAAAAGATAGAAACGTTCCTGTTATTGCAGATGGAGGTATTAGATATTCTGGAGATATAGTTAAAGCTCTTGCTGCTGGTGCTTCTACAATTATGGCTGGCTCTTTGCTTGCCGGCACAGAAGAAAGCCCAGGAGATACTATTATATTGGAAGGAAGAAAATACAAAGCCTACAGAGGAATGGGATCTTTGGATGCTATGCAGAATGGTAGCAAAGACCGTTACTTCCAATCAGATGAAAAAGATCTTAAGAAACTCGTTCCAGAAGGTATTGTTGGACGAGTACCATACAAAGGCAGTGTAACAGAAGTAATCTATCAACTAGTAGGAGGATTAAAGGCTGGTATGGGATATACTGGTTCACAAAACTTAGAAATGCTAAGACAAGCTAAATTTATAAAGATAACCAATGCTGGATTTATTGAGGGACATCCTCACGATATAACAATAACAAAAGAAGCCCCTAATTATTCACGATGAAAAAGTTTTTTATTTTAACACTTACACTTGTGTTGTCTTCATTTGTGCTTAATGCTCAAAATGATAATGATATTGTTTTAGAAATTCAAGGTGAAAAAATAACCAAAGCAGAGTTTCTGAAAATGTACAACAGAAATAGCATCGCATCTTCTACTATTGACAAGGAGGATTTGAACAAATATCTGGATTTGTACATTAATTACAAGCTAAAACTTCTACAAGCTAAACAAGATGGACTTGACACTTCCAAAACCTATTTAGACGAGGTAGCTAATTATAGAAAACAAATGATACAACCATACATTAATGATGTATCAATAACCGATTCTCTTATTAAAGAAGCATACGAAAGAGAAAAGGAATTTCTTCGAGCTTCACATATTCTTATTAGCGTTCCTGCTAATGCAACTCCAGCTGATACTTTGGAAGCCTATAAAAAAGCTATCATGATAAGAGATAGAGCATTAAAAGGAGAAGACTTCTCTAAACTTGCAATAGAATATTCTGATGATCCTTCAGCAAAAGGTCGCGAAGCAACAGAAGAGCAAGCTGCTATTTTAGGCAATGGAGGGGATTTAGGTTATTTTACTTCTATGACTATGGTTTATCCTTTTGAGAGTGCGTGCTACTCATTACAAAAAGGAGAAATTTCTATGCCTATAAAAACAACTTTCGGTTATCATATCATAAAACTTACTGACAGAATACCCGCCCCTTTCTTTACTTGTAATATCAAACACGTATGGATTAATACACAAAAACATTCTGAACAAGAAGCAAAACAACTTATTGAAGAAGCTTATTCTCACGTTAATGAATGGAAAATAGATTCAGTTGCAAGAGCATATTCTGATGATTCTTATTCTGCACAGAATAATGGATGGCTTATGAAACAAAAGCCAAACACTCTACCTGCTGAATATGTAGAGCTGATAAAAGATATGAAAGAGGAGCAACTTTCTCCAATAATCAAGACTCGCTATGGTTGGCATTTCTTTAAACTTATGAATATCCATCCTCTTCAATCCTTAGAAGAAAGAAAACCACAGATAACTCAAAGAATTAGTCGTGATGTGCGTGCCTACAAAACGATAGAAAGTTTTATAGAGAAAAGTAAAGTTTTCTACAACTTTACTGAAAACAAAAAAAATCTCAATGAATTAAACTCTTTGGTAACAGACAGTATTTTTGCAGGTAATTGGCAACTACCAGAAGGTTTTATTGGCGATAAAGTTTTATTCTCTATTGGTGATACGTCTTTTACTCAGAAAGATTTTCTTGAAGAACTTTACACAACTCAGCACAAACAAACTCCTGAATATATTCCTCTATTCTTGGAAAAAATGTTCAACAGTATTACAGATAAGAAAGTTTTGGAATATGCAGATAATAAATTGGAAGAACGTTTTCCTGAATTAAAAGAAACAATGGATGCTTTCAGAGAGGGAATACTTATCTTTGCTATAACTGATAAAGAAGTTTGGAATAAAAGTCTTACTGATTCTATTGGTTTAGCCAATTTCTATGAACAGCACAAAGCTGAATATAATTGGCAAGATAGAGCTGATGTTACAACATGGAATATAGACAAAAGCATTGACCTTAAAAAAGCTACTAAAATAATCGCAAAGTATAGCAAGAAGAACAAAACAAATGACCAAACAAGAGAATATCTATTAAAAAAATTCTCCATAACAGAAAAGCCAGACAAATATTTCTCTTACTCATGGGGCAGATATGAAAAAGGAGCAAACAAAAACATAGATAAACTTATTTGGAATACTCCTTTAGCAAATGATTTTAAAAAGGAGAATGTTATTCTTTCTGACACTACTCTTATGACAAACAAAAATAATGTTTTCGTTCTTAAACGATTTGTTGCACCTCAAACAAAAACTTTAGATGAGTGCAAAGGTGTTGTTACCTCACAATATCAAGAAGTCTTAGAGAGAAATTGGATAGAGTCTCTTAGAAGAAAATATACTTACACTGTTAATTATGATGTTTTTAATTCAATAAAGTAAATGAAAACTACAAAAAACATATTATTTGCCTTTTTATTATGTTTCTCTTATATAGCATACTCTCAAACCTTGGTAGATGAGGTTATAGCTATAGTAGGACAAAATATGATAAAGTATTCTGAGTTGGAAACTAATTATATCCAGTCTCGCTCAAATTCTAATAACGCAACTCAGACACGTTGTGATGTTTTAGATAATATGCTTTTGAATAAGTTATTCTTACATCAAGCTGATATAGATTCTTTAGAAGTAGCCGACAACGATTTGGACCAAGAAATGGATTCTCGTATTAGATACATGATTCAAATCTATGGTTCGCAAGAAAGAATGGAACGGCAAATGCAAAAATCTTTGTCTGAGATACGTTCTCAATACAGAGACATCATCAAAGAAAATATGCTCATTCAACAAGAGCAAAACAAACTTACAGGAGACTTAAAAATAACTCCACAAGAAGTTGTTGATTTCTATAAAAGCATTCCACAAGATTCTTTGCCTACAATAGAAGAAGAATACGAACTTACTCAAATAGTAAAAATACCTGTTGTCTCTGCAGAAGAAAAAGAACTTGTAAAACAAAAACTCAATGGTTACAGAGACAGAATATTAAAAGGAGACAAGTTTTCTACTATTGCTACATTATATTCTGATGATGAAGCATCTGCACGTAAAGGTGGAGATTTAGGATTTTTTACACGAGGCACAATGGTTGGAGAATTTGAAAGTATTGCTTTTTCTTTACAACCTGGAGAGATTTCTCCTGTGTTTGAAACCAAGTTCGGTTTCCATATTGTGCAAATGATAGAACGACGAGGAGACCAGATAAATTGCCGACATATTCTTTTGCAGCCTAAAGTTTCAGCCCTTTCTCTTTACAATGCTAAGTTGTATTTAGATAGCATAAAGTCTTTGATAGATAGCGGAAAGATTTCCTTTGAGGATGCTATAATTAAATATTCTGATGACGACAGCAAAATAAATGGAGGACTTATTGTAAATAAAAACACAGCTTCTTCACGTCTTTTAAAAGATGCTATAAATGAAACTATAGACAATGTAGATAAAGTGGATTTTAACTCCATGAAGCAAGGAGATATAACTTCTGCTGTAGAATTTAAGTCTGAACTTTCAAATGCCTACCGCCTTATAAAAGTAAAACGTAAAGTAGAAAAACACACTGTCAATCTTGAAAATGATTTTGACCGCTTACAGCAGATTGCTCTTTCTGATAAAAGACTAAAAATTATAAGAAAATGGGCAGAAAATCTTATCGCAAAAACTTATATACGAATAAACGAAAAATATATTGATTGTGATTTTTCTATCAATTGGCTTAATAGTGTTAATAAAAATAAATAATTAAATGTCAGAAGTAGAAC
>R24__coassemble_284_pt1 | contig 36883 bp, 26 predicted proteins | sample R24__metabat2_high_PE_045 | metagenome-assembled genome bin R24 | reverse complement strand
TTGTTATGGATTAATGAAAATTGCGAGTTTTCAGTAAAACAAAATATAAAGAGAAACGTATCTCCACGCCAATCATACTACTATGATTTACAAATTGCAAAAGTATAAAAAAAAATATATATACAAATATTTTTTTATAAAAAATTATTATTTCTCATTGCATAGCAAAAGTCCTGAGTGGCTATTAGAGGCTATTCAGGACTTTTTATACTATTGTTCAATCAATAATTCGGATATGTTAGAAAAACTTTACGAATTAGTTTTGTTTTTGTATTGAGTTTTTATATTTTCTTGTCCAAAAGATAAATAATGTTAAGAAGATAACAGCCATTGCAACTCCACAAGCAACACTCAAAGTGTAGTTCAGATGAAATCCTTCTGGAGCAGAAAGAATATAGGTGAAGCATACAGCAGTCATAAACATGGCAGGAATAATGGTTATAAAGAAGTATTTGTGATTTTTATAAAGATACACAGTGCAAGCCCAAAGTGTAAATATACTTAGTGTTTGATTTGACCATGCGAAATATCTCCAAAGAACATCTGACTTAAGATTCATAACAAGAAAAGTAACAGCGAACATTGGTACTGCAACAGCCAAACGTTTTAATAATGGTTTTTGGTCAAAATGAAGAAAGTCTGCAATTATCAATCTTCCACTTCTAAGAGCAGTGTCTCCACTTGTGATAGGAGCAACGACAACACCTATTATAGCAAGTATTCCTCCGACAGTGCCAAGCCAACCTTTGCATATTGCTGCAACAATCTCTGCTGTTTCATGTCCTTGGGCAGAATATTTTTGTAGAGCTTCTATTCCGTTGGCACAATCAGGAAACATTCCAGCAAAGAAAGAAGAAGCACTTGCTGCCCATATTAAAGCGACAATACCTTCTGTAATCATAGCTCCATAGAATACTCTTCTTGCATATCTTTCATTTGTGATACATCTTGCCATAAGAGGAGATTGAGTAGCATGAAAACCACTTATAGCACCACAAGCAATGGAAACAAACATCATAGGAAAGATTGGAAGTCCTTTAGGATGCATATCTTTCAAATTGCCCCATATTTCAGGGATAGGAGCGTTGGTTCTAAAGATAGAGAACAAAAGTCCTAAGGCCATAAATATAAAGATAAATCCGAAAACAGGGTAAATCTTACCTATTATTTTATCTACAGGAAGTAGAGTTGCAAGGATATAATAGCAGAAAACTATTACGGCAAAAACAGTAACGCTTACTTTTGGTACTAATCCGTGTAATAGGGCAGCAGGTTGAGAAACAAAGACAGCACCAACCATAACCAATAGCACAATAGTAAATAAAAGCATAAGAGTTTTTACTGCTTTGCCAAGTTGAGATCCAACTATTTCAGTAAGAGAAGCACCATTTTGTCTTATACTTATCATAGCAGAGATAAAGTCATGCACTGCTCCTCCAAAGATACAGCCGAAAACAATCCAAAGGAAAGCAGCAGGACCAAACATTATTCCCATTACAGCACCAAAGATAGGTCCTGTTCCTGCTATGTTAAGAAATTGAATAAGGAAAAGTTTCCACCATGGCATAGGAATATAATCTACTCCATCAGGATTAGCAATAGCAGGTGTCTTTCTATTGTAATCGGTTTTAAAGACTTTTTCAGCAAACTTGCCGTATGTGAAATAACCGACAATTAATAATAATAAAGCGATAATAAAACTAATCATACTGTGTTATATTTATTTTTCTATAATTTTATTTACCTTTTCTTCTGTAAGACTTGAAGAGTTTTCTCCTTTAGGTATGCGGAAGTTCTTACCATTATATTTTATGTACTCTCCATATCTTCCTACCAAAACCTCAGCACCTGAAGCAAAAGTCTTCAAAGGTTTTTGTGTAGTAGAGGATTTCTTTTTCCCTTCAACAATATCTAAAGCATCTTGTTCTGTAAGAGAAGAAGCATCCGTGCCTTTAGGAATACGATAATTTTCATTGTTAAAAGAAAGGTATAGCCCAAACCTTCCATATTTAAGTTCTATAGGCTTTCCATCTTTTTTGCATATTGTTTTAGGAAGATCTTTCTTTACATCATCGGCTTTTAGTTTTTTTTCTATTAAAGGAACGCATTCCTGAGTAGTTACAGTGTATGGGTCTATTAGTTTTGGAAGAGAAATATTTGTGTCTCCCCATTTAATATAAGCGCCAAATCTTCCTATTGAAGCAGTTATTTCCTTTTCTTTGTATTCTCCAACTTTGCGTGGAAGAGCAAACAGGCTAAGTGCTTCTTCTAAGGTTATGGAAGAAATAGATTGATTACTACGAAGAGAAGCAAACAAAGGTTTTTCTTCATCTTTGTTTTCTCCTATTTGTATCATTGCTCCAAAACGGCCTATTTTAGCATAAACGTTTCGTCCTGTTTTAGGATCTTTGCCTAACAAACGTTCTCCTTTTTGTTTTTCGGCAGTGTCTTTTGTATAAGCTACTTCTTTTTCAAAAGGAGTGTAGAACTGTTGTAACATCTTATGCCAATCTTCTTTTCCTTGAGCTATCTTGTCAAAGTGTTCTTCTACCTCAGCAGTAAAGTTGTAGTCCAAAATGTCTTTGAAATGATCCACAAGGAAGTTATTGACGATAACACCTATATCAGTTGGAGCAAGTTTGTTGGTCTCTTTGCCATAGTTTTCAAGTTCTTCTTGCTGGTTGATAAGACCATTCTCTAATACTATTACCTTTATGTTACGTGTCTTAGAAGGTGTGTTACGTTTTTCTACATAATCACGTTTTTGTATTGTAGAAATTGTTGGAGCGTAAGTAGAAGGACGACCAATGCCAAGGTCTTCGAGTTTTTTTACCAGTGTTGCTTCATTGTAGCGAGGAAGGGGAGAAGTGAAGCTTTGTTTTGCAGTGGAATTTTTTAGAGTTAATATATCTCCTTGTTTGATTTCAGGTATTATATTACTTTCTTCTTTTTCTTCATCTTCTTCATCAATGGAAACAGAGTAAAGTTTTAGAAATCCGTCAAACAATATCACTTCTGCATTTGAGATAAAGTAGTTTTTATTGTTACTTACGGAGATTTTGATATTTGTTTTTTCTAATTTGGCTTCAGCCATTTGAGAAGCAATCATTCGTTTCCAAATAAGTGAATAGAGTCTTTTCTTGTAAGAGTCTGCAGTGGTAAGTTCTTTTATGCTTAGTTGTGTAGGACGAATAGCTTCGTGAGCTTCTTGAGCTCCTTTTGACTTAGTAGAGAACTTTCTTGTTTTTAGATATTCTTTACCATATTCTTTTGTTATCTCTTCTTTTGCCATAGTAAGAGCCAAATCAGAAAGATTAACAGAGTCTGTTCTCATGTATGTTATCAATCCTTCTTCATAGAGTTGTTGAGCAACGGTCATAGTTTGTTGAACAGAGAAGCCAAGCTTTCTTGATGCTTCCTGTTGAAGAGTAGAGGTAGTGAAAGGAGGAGGAGGAACTTGTTTAGAAGGATGTTTTTCTACAGCTTCTACTCTAAAAGCAGATGTTTTGCAATCTTCTAAAAACATTATAGCTTCTTCATCTGTTGCAAACTTGGTGTTAAGATTTGCTTTTAAAATACTTTTTCCGTCAGGTGTAAGGAAAAGAGCAGAAACTTTAAAACTCTCAGTTGTTTTAAAATTCTTTATTTCTTCTTCTCTTTCTACTATTAAACGAACAGCAACACTTTGTACTCTACCAGCAGAAAGAGCAGGCTTTATTTTTTTCCAAAGTATAGGAGAAATCTCATAACCAACTATTCTGTCTAATACTCTTCTTGCTTGTTGAGCATTAACAAGATTAATGTCTATTTCTCTTGGATTTTCAACAGCGTGAAGTATTGCTGTTTTTGTTATTTCATTGAAGACAATACGTTTTGTTTCTTTGTTTTTTAGGTTAAGAGTTTCTTTAAGGTGCCAAGCAATAGCTTCTCCTTCGCGGTCTTCATCACTTGCTAACCAAACAGTTTTTACACTCTTTACCTCTTTCTTTAATTCATTGACAACTTTTTGTTTGTCATCAGGAATAATGTATTCAGGAGAAAAACCATTATCAATATCTATACTTAATTTGTTTTTTTCTAAATCTCTTATGTGTCCGTATGATGATTTTACTTTAAAATCTTTTCCCAAGTATTTTTCTATTGTCTTTGCCTTAGATGGAGACTCTACTATTACTAAATTCTCTGCCATTCCTTATTATATATATTAGTCCTATTAGACTTTGAAATCCGTAATTTTTTTGACGTGCAAAATTACAATAATAAATTTGAATTGAACAAATTTTTCTTTATTTCAATAAAATTTGTTATTTTTGCAGTCTTAACAAAAATTACATTGATATGAAACGTTTTTTAATCTTCTTCGTATGTTTAAGTGTTACTGTGTTTGTTGGTTTTTCTCAAAATATTGACAGACAAGATAAAGTGGCAATAAGAGGAAATGGAGTTAATACATTTCTTTCTCATCAAAAAACAACCAATACTCTTCTAAAGGATGCTTTCTCTGATAGATTCTGTTTATATAATATAAATGGTAAGGAATATATTTCTCTTCTTCTTAGAGTGGATAGAGATAATGACCTTTCTTTTCTAAAGAAATATGACTATATTCTTGGTTCTCGTCAAGGAAGAGTAATTACTTTGAAGTTAAATACAGAACAATTGGAACGTTTTTGTCAAGAGAGTTCAATAATAGAAATAGAAACAGCACGCAAAGCAGGAATGCCTTTACTCAATAAATCAAGAACGGTTATGCATGTTGAAGATGTTTGGAATGGAATAGATTTATTGCAAGGATATACAGGAAAAGATGTTATAATAGGTGTTGCTGATTGGGGAATAGATTATTCTCATCCTAATTTTTATGATACTCTTTTAGAAGATTACAGAATTTTAGCAGCATGGGATCAATTTAGAACACAAGGCCCTGCTCCTGAAGGATTTTCGTATGGAACTTTATTAGAGGGAAGAGATAATTTACTTGCAGCAGGGAGTGATACGTCCAATACATATAAATATGGTTATCACTCTACTCATGTTGCAGGTATAACAGGAGGAAGTGGTGCAGGAACAGATTACAGGGGTGTAGCACCAGAAGCTAATTGGATATTCTGTACTTGGATTCCTGATGAAACATCTGTTTTGGATGCATACGTTTGGATGAGAAATTATGCAAAAAGCAAAGGCAAACGTTTGGTGATTAATAACTCTTGGGGTTTATTCAACTTCGGAACCATGGATGGTACATCAATGTTGGATGAATTTATTAACGATATGTCAGACAACGACAGTGTTGTTTTTACAGTTTCAGCAGGTAATAACGGAACGGAATTGTTCCATATCAAGGCAGACTTTTCCGATGAAGAAAACCCTGCTGATACCCTTAGAAGTGAAATAGGTTTTGGTTCAGAAAGCGTTAATAACTATTGGGGTGAGGCTATTACTTTGCAAAGTGAAAACAATGCCAACTTTACTACCAAGATAGAAGTCTATGATAGACATTGGAACAAAGTCCATGAAAGCGATGTCTTGGTATGTAATGGAAATGTTATAGCAGATACTATGTTTGTGGTTCAGGATGGAGATACTATTATATATAGAGCTTCTTCTCGTTTTTCTACTGATGATATTCATTTGGTAGATTGGGAGGTTAGAAAGACAAAGCTTACAAATAGTTTTACACATGTTGTCCTTGTTATAAGTGCAGAGCAAGGTGTTGTTCATGCATGGAATGTAGCTTGTCTTACCAGTGCAGTAGGAAATTGGGGATATGATTTTATGGATTCTCAAGAAGGTTATCTTGCAGGTAATGATGAATATGGTATAGATGAACCATCTCTTGCAGAAAAGGTGATAACCGTAGGAGCGAGCAAGATAAGAAGAACAAACGTCCCTTCAACTATTGCTTTGTTCTCTTCAAGAGGACCAACGATGTGTCCTTATGTAAAGCCAGAGATAGTAGCACCTGGACAAGATATAATGTCTTCTATTTCTTCATTTACAACAGAGAGTGTAAATGTATATACTACTGTGCCTTTCAATGAACGAGACTATCCTTTCGCAGCTCTTTCAGGGACTTCAATGTCTTGTCCTATGGTAACGGGTAGTGTAGCTCTTATGCTTGAGGCTAATCCTCTTCTTACACCAGACGAAATAAAAGAAATAATTATTCAGACAGCAGATACTAATGTTAATACAGGAACTTGTCCTAATGATATTTGGGGTTATGGAAACATAAATACATATAGAGCAGTTAAGATGGCTGAAACAGTTATGGGCTTGAATGGTGTTGAATCAGCGACTACTTTGCGAGTTTATCCTAATCCAGCACAAGATGTTCTATATCTTGTAGGAAATAATATCAAAGGCGAAGTCTTAGTTTTTGATATGATGGGTAGAAAACTATTGTCTTCAACTTTAAATGGTAAAACAGTAGATATATCTTCATTGTACAGTGGAGTTTATATGCTTTGTGTTAAGGATAAAGCTACTGTTTATCAAACAAAATTTATAAAAAACTAAAAAAAATTAACTTTTATATATAGCATAAAACAAAAAAAGTGTAAATTTGCAAACGAAAACCGATAGGTTTGAGATTAAAAGAAAGAAAAATATAAACTAATAAAAACAAAAGACAGATGAATATTCCACAAAATTTAAAGTATTCAGAAGACCACGAATGGTTAAGAATAGAAGGAAATGAAGCATACATTGGTATTAGCGATTATGCACAACATGAACTTGGAGATATAGTTTTTGTTGATGTTGATACAGAAGGTGAAGAACTATCTGCAGGAGATACTTTCGGATCAATAGAAGCAGTTAAAACAGTTTCAGATCTTTTGATGCCTGTTTCAGGAAAAGTATTAGAAGTAAATGCTGCATTGGAAGATAATGCTGCAGCTATCAATACAGATCCTTACGGAGAAGGCTGGATAATAAAAATAGAAATGACAGATGCTGCAGAGGCTGACAAACTTATGGATGCTACAGCTTATTCTGCTCACATTGGTCTTTAATCATTCATATTAGAAAACATATTAAATAAGGGCTTTGCCTAAAACAAAGCCTTTATTTTTTTGTGTATGACCTATGAAAAATAAATATCTTTTAAATTCTCATACTTATTATATTCTTTTTATTGTTTGTACACTGAGTATAATAACATTGCTTCTGCTCCCATTGAGTGTATTTCCTTCTACATCCACGATTGCTCTTTTTAAGCATTCCGACAAAGTAGTACATTTTATTATGTTTTTTGGTGAAACGTGGTTGTTGTTCCGCTGTATAGAGTTTATAAAGAAATATAATTTCAAAAAGATTGGTTATATCGTGTTTGTCTCTGTTTTTCTTTTTGGTTTTCTAACTGAAATCTTGCAAAAGATTACCTATAACACTGCTAAAAGAACCTTCTCTATTTGGGATTTGTTCTTTGATACCTTAGCGTGCGTTGTTGCAATAGTGTTGATTAATATTCTTGCCTGCAAAATAAAAAGCAGACGTTTCTTCTAAGCAAAGTTTTTCTATTTTTTACGGTTGAAAATAGATAAATATTAGCAAACAAGTAATTTTTTATCATTTTTTGCGTTCAAGTAATTGTGAAATAAAGAAGTATTAAGATGAAGATAGAAGTAAAAGAAAATATAAGTTTATTAGATTTTGTGTTGAAATATTTTCCTCAAGTCTCTGTAACAAAGGCAAAGAAAATGATTCTTTATAATTGTTTCTCAATCTCGGGAGCGAGTATAAAGAGTTTTGAGTATATGTTGGAAAAAGGAACTACGATAAACTACAGAAAGTATTCTGGTGGTATGCATATAGCAAGAGAGAAAAGAGATATTGCTGTTTTGTATGAAGATGAGAATATTTTGGTTGTCAATAAGTCGTTTGGACAGAAGGTATTTGACCCTAAGGACAAAAAAAACGAAGATATGCTTACTGAGGTGAAGCGTTATGTACATAAGAAGATGAGGACTGCTGCAGTATATATTATCTTTGCTCCCGATACTTATGAGAGTGGTCTTTGTATTTTTTCAAAAAACAAGTTTGCTTACGAAAAGATGATAGACCAAATCAAAGATATGACTTTTGGAATAGATGTTATATGTTGCAACAGACCAAAACACAAAAACGATAAAATCAAATTCTTCTTTCAGGAAAACAAGGGTAGATTAGATGTTTCTTTGTCGGAAAGAGAAGGCTATGCTCCTTTCACCGTGCAGTATAAGACTACGGAGGATTTGTCTTTGGGAGAGGAAGACTTTTTTATGCTTCATATAGAGCAAAAAGGCTATTATCCACTATTGACACGAGCTTTTCTTAATAGCATTAATATTCCTGTGGTCGGAGATATAAGATTTGACAGACAAAAAGCAAAGAATATACTTAAATACTCCGTTTCATCCATAGAGTTTAAAAATATAATAAATAGCAAGAAAACCAAAGTGGCTTGCAAACTTCCTAATACATTTACTTCTTTCAATGCTCCTGTATATATGAGTAAGAGACAAACTTCAGAAGAATGATAAACCTTAGCAATGTAGCAAAAAAATAAAAGAGACAAACATTGTTTGTCTCTTTTTCTCTTTGTGATCCCAGAAGGATTCAAACCTTCAACCGCTTGATCCGTAGTCAAGTACTCTATTCAGTTGAGCTATGGGACCAACTTTCTCTCTTTCTATCCCCACATCTTTTCTTTCTCTCCTCCACATCTTTTCTTTCTTTCCCCACATCCTCTTTCTTGCACCCCTTGGAGGTCTCTTCCGGATTCGAACCGGAGTAAACGGTTTTGCAGACCGGCACCTAGCCACTCGGTCAAGAGACCTTTTTTCGCTGTTTTCAGTTTGCAAAAGTACAATCTTTTATTTAAATGACAAATTTTTTGGAGTAAAAATATAAAAATATTTTTTTCAGTATGTAAAAATAAGCAGATAAATGATGAATGATAGACCTCTTTGAAAAAAGAGTTGGTTTTTGAAAAAAAAGACTTGATTTTTACATGCAAAAGACTTGGTTTTTATAGTAAAAAGAGTTGATTTTTTTTTACAAAAACCAACTCTTTTTTTACAAAGACTTACTCTTTTTCTAAGATGTATTACTATATGTTGTTTAGGCAAGAATTTATGTTATCCTCTATGCGTTTTGCGATATTGGAATGCTCGTCTGCTTTTACAAATTTCTCACCTGTGATGTGTTCATACAGCTCTATGTAACGGTTAGATATGCTTTCAACGATTTCGTCAGTCATTTCAGGCACTTTTTGTCCCTCTTTACCCTGAAAACCATTGTCCATCAACCACTCTCTTACAAATTCCTTACTCAATTGACGTTGTTTTTCTCCTTTTTGTTGTCTTTCCTGATAACCATCAAGATAAAAATAACGAGAAGAGTCAGGAGTGTGAATCTCATCTATAAGATATATCTGACCGTCGGCTTTTCCAAATTCATATTTTGTATCTACAAGTATAAGACCTCTTTGTCTTGCAACCTCAGATCCTCTTTCAAAAAGTTGTAGAGCATATTTCTCAATCTGTTCATAGTCTTCTTTGCCGACCAAGCCTTGAGCAATTATTTCTTCTTTGGAAATGTTTTCGTCATGTCCTGCATCTGCTTTGGTAGTAGGAGTGATTATAGGGGTAGGGAATTTGTCATTTTCTTTCATTCCTTCAGGTAGTGGCACGCCACACAAAGTCCTTGCTCCATTTTTGTACTCTCTGTAAGAAGAACCTGCTAAGTAGCCTCTGACAATCATCTCAACTTTGAAGGGTTCGCACTTTTTCCCGATAGTAACCATAGGGTCTGGAGTAGCTATCTTCCAGTTTGGTAGGATATCCTTTGTGATGTCAAGGAATTTTGCTGCTATTTGGTTAAGTATCTGTCCTTTGTAAGGAATACCTTTTGGTAATACCACATCAAATGCAGATATTCTGTCTGTAACAATCATAGCAAGGTATTTGTCATCAATGTTATAAACATCTCTAACCTTGCCTTCGTAATACGATTTCTGATTTTTAAAATGATAATCTGTTTTAATTAGTGCTTGCATATTGTTTCTATTTTTTTTTATTGTTTGTCTCTATTTATGAACATCTTATATTCTGAATAACCATTGCAGGAGATGTATGCAGAATAATAACCTTCTGCAAAATCTTTGTAGTCTATGGTTACATCATGTCTGTTTTTTGCATCAAAAGTCTTGTTATATACTTGTTCGCCTGTCTTTCTGTTTTTTATAACTACCTCCATTTTTTCTTCAAAGTTTAATTGACAGAAGAACAAAATGCGCAACTCTTTTTTGTCTTTATCTTGTAGAGTTACAAGTTTGTTTTCTCTGTGTTGCAATACGAACTTGTCATCGGTGACAACAAAAGGTTGGTTGATAAAACAGCCAAAATCTGGTTCAAAAGCATGCAAAACATTAGTGCTGTCTTTGTCGTAAATCAGAATATAGCCATCTTTTTGCATAGGATTAGCCCACCACGACAAGCCATCGCAGTCCGTGTCCTCCACTTTGAACAGACAAGAATCACCTTCTTGAAGTTTTATTCTGTGGGTATATATTTTTTCTGTGTCAAATTGAGTCTGTTCATAATACTTCTTGCCAGCGACAAAGCCGAGTTTAGCATTGTTGTCTCTCTCTGTTTTTGCGATAAACCATTTATCTCTTGCGTCAGCATTCGTTTTAAATACAAGTATAAACTCAGTAGGTAGGGCTATCGGTCGCAAATAAAATTCACGAATATCTTCTATCTCATTGTGTTTATATTCTTTGTCTTTAATAAAAAATAGATCATTAGCAATCTGATAGCCAGCATCACCACTGTTATGACCGTTGTAGTAATCAAAACTCAAATCTATGTTCAGTTTCTTGTCTTTTATGTAAGGGGTAAGGTCGTAATAGTATTCATTAACCTTTGTTCCTGGACACCAGCCTGCACGGTTATAGATCCAAGTGCCACCTTGCGGTTGTATAGGGTTGCATCCGCAATCATCTCTCCAAACGCTTTGCTTTGCAACTAAGTTATCATTGACTCTATAGTAATAGGATTTTTCTAAAAATTCTGCTGCTGCATTCAAACCATCGCCTCCATGTCCTGAAACAGTCATTCTTGCTAACACTTTTTTAGTTCCGTTAGGAACAACGATAGTTCTTTTTGGTAGGAAATCATCTATTGTGCTGTCTTCTCTTCCAAAAGGATAGTATCCAAGATAAACATTCTCTACACCGATGAAATCAGTCGGTTTTTCTTTCGGATTGTATTCTGTGAAAATAAAGTCTGTTGATGCAAGAAATCCGTCTTGGTAACCTTCGAATGAAATAACTATATCCACACTGTCTTTCATCAATGGCAGATATTCAGTTATATTCCATTTAAGATGATAATCCCAAGTAGAAGCCTTTGCTCCTTGGTTGTACCAACCTGAATAAGGAGTTATCATTCTTCCAAGTTGGAAATTAAGAGTATCTTTTCCTTGCACTTTTCTAAGAAGGATGTTGATGGAATAATCCCAATCAGAACATTTATGTTCAGGACAATTCAAGGAAAAGTCCAAAGTGATGTCCTTTATTTGTTTGTCTTTTATTGGAAAGAGAACTTTCTTTGAGTATTCTTCACGTGTTTTCAGATGAGTGCGATTATGCACAAGAACGTTGAACTTGTTTTCTTGAGCAAAGGTTACTATGCAGAGAAAAAATGCAAGTATGAAAATTATTTTTTGTTTCATTGTATATGTGATTTTTAAGTTTCTGTTTGCAAAGTTACAAAATTATTCGCACATAACGAAAATATCATCCCTTCTATTAAGAAATAGGATAGGGACTTTGTTTAGACGGTTGAGGACTTTCTTTTCGGGAAGACCAAAGAAAAATTCTATGAATCCTTTGTTGGCGGTAGTTTGAAAAATACACAAGTTGCGATTTTCTTTTTCAGCAAAATCTATGGCTTGAACATCTGTTTGTGTGCTACGATTAAGAGAATGAGTATTGCGAGTGGAGATTTTGAAGTTTCTGAACATCTTTCGGGCAAAACCAATATTGAGATTCAATTGTTTTTGCAGGTATTCGTCTCTGTATCTGTGATAATATATGTCTATGATAGAGTTTGCGAACCTGCCGAAATAAGAAGCCCAAAGAACTTTTTCCTTGCTTTCTTTTAAAGAGTCCATGCTGAGAACAATCTCTTCAAAGTTGTTGTCTTGTGCTTTTGCATTGTTGAACAGGAAGTAGGCAATGCGGGAAGAATAAAAGTTATTTATTATGTTATCAATAGAGATTGGATTTCGTTTATCTTTGCTTGTGTTGTCAATGTTTGAAATAAGCATTACTCCATTTAGAAGTTCGCCGGTGGAATGGATTATATCTTTTGTTTTTCCTTTAAGAGCAACGAAAGAATGAGTGAAAGGAAGGTCTATCTCTTTGTTTATCTGTTCTAAACTTTTTGAGGCTTGTTCGGTGGAAATGTTTGTATATTTTTCATCTGCTATATATAGTAGGATTAATCCTTTTTTTAGCATCAGAGCGAATTTCTCTGCCCAAAGAACTATTGACTTGTAGTTGTCTAAATTTGTAAGGTAGGCAATAACAAACTGATCTCTATATTCACCTTTTTTATACTTTTTCATTTCATTTTGTTTAGAAATATCTTTGAGCTTTCTTTCTCCAATACAATACTAAAAACAGTCCTGCTAATGCTCCTCCAAGATGTGCAAAATGAGCTACGCCATCGCTTGTTCCAAGTACTCCGTTGAAAAGTTCCAAGAGCATGTATCCTACAACGAAATATTTTGTTTTGATAGGTACGAGAAAATAAAGATAGATGTAGTTGTTTGGGAACATCATGCCGAATGCTAATAAAAGACCGAAACAAATTCCGCTGGCACCTATGCAATTGATATGATTAAGATAGGCTTCGTTTGAGACAAGTGTTTCCGTGCCTTTGCCTATCAGTCTTACTCCGTCATAAACGCCATTAAGAATGTCTTTATACATAAAATAATAGGTTATCTCTTGCATGATAGCTGCACCGATAGCCGTTACTATGCAGTATATTAGGAATCTTTTGCTGCCCCAGATGTTTTCCAATACACTTCCGAACATCCAAACGGCAAACATATTGAAAAACAAATGAGAAAAATTGCCGTGAAATAAGGAATAGGTGATTATTTGCCAAAAATGAAAACTTTTGGTTGGGAAAAAGTGTAATCCAAAAACATTAGTTAAATCTATGCCTCGCATTTCTAAGACGACACTGAGCAAAAACAAAAGAACGTTTATTATCAGTATGTTTTTGCAGACTAAAGGTAAGATGTTAAAACCCTGAGGGCGATATTCGTAATTGTTATTTTCCGTATACATATATTGAAAAACTTTCTTGCAAAAGTATAATAAAAATTTCATATAGGAAACTCTTGTTTTTATTTTCTTGAGACCTTGTCTTAATAGACTTAATCACTAATCGGAGAATGACTTTTTTTGTTTTGTTTTTGAAGTAAATAAAATAACTTATTGCGAAGCTTTAGCAGATAATATTGATTTTTTTTATAACTTTGCACTTTATTTTGTGATAATATTGGTTTATTATGAGATTATATACAGAATCTGTAGTAAAGAAATATAAGAAAAGAACCGTTGTTAATAATGTTTCCATAGAGGTTAATCAAGGGGAAATAGTGGGTTTGTTAGGGCCTAATGGAGCTGGTAAGACAACGACTTTTTACATGATAGTTGGAATGATACAACCTTTTTCTGGCAAAGTTTTTTTGGATGATAAGGATTTGACTAATATGCCTATGTATAAAAGAGCTCAAAATGGAATAGGTTACCTTCCACAGGAAGCCTCTGTTTTTAGAAATATGAGTGTAGAAGACAATATTATGTCTATTTTAGAATTTCAACCTTATACTCCGCAACAAAGACTTGAGAAATTGGAGTCATTGCTTAATGAGTTTTCTTTACAAAAGATAAGAAAAAGCCATGGAAATCAACTTTCAGGAGGAGAAAGAAGAAGAACGGAGATAGCCAGAGCATTAGCCTCAGATCCTAAGTTTATTCTTTTGGATGAACCTTTTGCTGGAGTAGATCCCATTGCAGTACAAGATATTCAATCTATAGTAGCCACACTTAAAGAAAAAAATATTGGTGTTTTGATAACAGATCATAATGTGCATGAAACACTTAGTATAACAGACAGAGCTTATTTGCTGATAGAAGGAGTGGTCTTTAAGGCTGGTTCTCCAAGAGAGTTAGCCGAAGATCCTGAAGTTAGAAGAAAATACTTGGGAGATAACTTTGAATTAAGATAGATATGCTTGTAATTTATATAGACAAACAGACAAATAGGTTAGGATATACCATAAATTTTATTTTTAAAGATTTGTTGAAAACAGATTTTATGGTAACTACAAGCAAAGAAACTTTTATTGCAGAAAAGGGTGCGAAACTGTCATATAGTAGTGAAGCGGTATATGATGAATTGCATATCACTCCTGTTAGTTTGTTATATGAAACAGATATATCCAATGTAGATGTAGATTTCTTTGAAGAGGATAATATACCTTATATATTTAGAACATATAACAAAGAAGATGTATTAAACTTTGATGTGTTTGCAGCTGTTTTTTATATGGTTTCAAGGTATGAAGAATACTTGCCTTTTATCTCTGATAAGCATTCAAGATTTTCTTCTGATGATTCCTTAGCACATCAAAAAGGTTTTCTGAAAAAGCCTGTAGTTGATATTTGGGCAAGAATTTTAAAAGAAAAACTTTTGGAGAGGTATCCAGATATTGTTTTTCAGGATAAATATTTTTCTTTTCTCAATACAATAGATGTTGATATGGCATTCTATTATAAAGGTAAAGGATTGTATAGAGGAGTGGGCGGTTTTGTAAGAGATTTGTTGCGTAGAGATTTTTCTTCTTGTATGGAGAGAATAAAAATAGATTTCTTTGGTAAAAAAGATCCGTATGACTGTTTTTCTTTTCTTCAAAATTCTATAACACATAATTCACTTAATACGCTGATATTTTATTTGATGTCTTTGAGTAGCGATTATGACAAATCTATTTCTCCTTACAATACTCGCTTTCAACTGTCAATAAAAGATATGGCAGATTATGCAGAGATAGGAATACACCCTTCTTACTATGTGTATGAAGAGCCAGAACGATTTTCCTATCAAGCACAACTGTTGAAAGATATTATACATAAAAGTATAACCAAATCAAGATTTCATTATATAAGGTTCCGTTTGCCTGAATCGTATAGAAATCTTATTGATAATGAGATAACCGATGATTACTCTATGGGATATTCAGACAAGATAGGATTCAGAGCAGGAACGTGTTCATCTTTTCAGTTTTATGATTTAGACAAGGACTGTGAAACAAAACTAAGGATACATCCTTTTGCTTTTATGGATGTAGCTCTTAAAAATGGAATGAGATTAAATGCCGAACAAGCAAAACAAGAAATAATCTCTTTAATAGATGAAGTAAAAAAGGTAGAAGGTGAATTTGTCAGTGTTTGGCATAATGAGTCTTTATCTGATTATAAAGAGTGGCGAGGTTGGAGGGAAGTTTATGAAACACAAATAGAATACATAAATAAAACAAAATAAAACTATGAAAGTAATAACAGGAGTTGCGGGATTTATAGGTAGTTGTATGCTGTCTCGTCTTAATCAAGAAGGTATTAAAGATGTTGTGATAGTTGATGATTTCAGTAAGGAAGAAAGAAAAAATAATTATAAGGACAAACAATACTCTTTGGTCATAGACAGAGAAGAATTTCCTTTGTGGTTAAAAGATAATGCAGATAAAGTTGATTTTGTTGTTCATCTTGGAGCAAGAAGCGATACAACAGAAAAAGATTGGAATGTTTTTCTTAAACTAAATTTAGGCTATTCTCAAACTTTGTGGAAAATATGTGCAGATAATAACATTCCCTTTATTTATGCTTCTTCTGCTGCAACGTACGGAGATGGAAATAATGGCTATTCTGATGATGTAGCAACGATAGATAAATTGCAACCGCTAAATCTTTACGGAAAATCTAAACAAGATTTTGATATTTGGCAACTTCAACAAGAAAAACGACCTCCGTTTTGGGCAGGTTTAAAGTTTTTTAATGTATATGGTCCAAATGAATATCATAAAGGAAGAATGGCTTCTGTTGTTATGCATGCTTTTGATCAGATAAAAGAAAAGGGTAGGGTAGCATTGTTTAAATCACATAAGGAAGGATTTAAGGATGGAGAGCAATTGAGAGATTTTGTTTATGTGAAAGATGTTGTTGAGGTTATATTGTTTTTAATGAAAGAACAGCCAAAAAGTGATATATATAATATAGGTACAGGAGCAGCGCGTTCTTTTTATGATTTGGTGAAGAATATATTTGTTGCATTGGGTAAAGATGTTGCTGTGGATTTTATACCAATGCCTGTGGATATAAGAGATAAGTACCAATATTATACTTGTGCAGATATGGATAAACTTAAATCTGTAGGATATACAAAACAATTCTCTTCTATAGAAGAAGGGGTAAAGGATTATGTTTTGAACTATCTAAGTGAGCATAAATATTTTTAATTTCTTGTCTTATGAATTACAAAGTAAAACTAAACTCCATAAAAGCATTCGTTTTTGATTATGATGGTGTGATGACAGATGGAATGATATACACCACTAAAGATGATATAATAATGCGAAATGGAAATGTCAAAGACGGTTATGCTATTCAATATGCTCTGAAACTTGGATACAAGATAGCTATTCTTTCAGGAGGAAGTGGAGAAAGCATAGAAAGAAGACTTAAAATGCTTGGTGTAACAGATGTTTTTATAGGTGCAAAAGAAAAATTATCTGTGTATAAAAACTATTTAGAATGTAACCATTTGACAAAAGAAGACGTATTATACATGGGTGATGATATACCAGATTATGACATTATGCTTAATGTTGGTGTTGCGACTTGTCCTAACGATGCAGCCGAGGAAATAAAACAAGTCGCCGATTACATTTCTGATAAAAAAGGAGGTGAAGGCTGTGTTAGAGATGTAATAGAGCAAGTCCTAAGACTGCAAGGACGATGGTTTAACGAAAAAGCTAAAGAATGGTAAAAAAAACAGGTTGCTATATAATATTATGTGTAATAGTTGTTATGTCTTTAATGGTTTATCCATTGTTCGCACAACAGAAACGAACTACTACAATCAAGGCAACTTATTATCACGATAGGTTTAATAATAGAAAAACTTCAAGTGGAGAGAAATTTTCTCAAAAACTATACACGGCGGCACACAAAACTCTTCCATTTAACACTATTGTAAAGATAACTAATCCCAAAACTTCGCGTTCTGTTCTTGTAAAGATAAATGACAGATGTAGAAGAGCTGGAATTGTTGATTTATCTAAAACGGCGGCACAAAAAATAGATTTGCTTTCAAGTGGAATAGTGAATGTTACCTTAGAGGTTATGCCTGATGATTATATGTTATTGTGGTCGCAGCAAGAAAGTATCTATGCTATGTTTGATTCTGTGGAAATGCCAAAAGAGATGCAAATAAAGTACTTGGATTCTTTATACAATACAATTGCAAATTCGCAGATATTTTCCATTAATTACTACGTTAAAATAGCAACAGTAGAAAGTGAAAACGAGGCTCAAAGAATTCTATATACAATTCCAGAAAAGTACAGATTGAATTCAAGGAGCGAAAAAATCTATAATGAAAACTTTTTTGATGTAGTTATTGGACCGTTTATAACAAAAGAGATGGCAAGTGTGGTTCTTTCAGAAATGAGAAGCCGTTATCCAGCCTCGCATTTAATAAAAAAATAATAAACATAGCGACTAATATAAATTATTGAATAATAAATAACTAAAGTAATTTTAAAACTTTTATTTTGAAAAAAAATTAAAAAAAACTAATAATAATGTTCATTTTGTGAGAAAAAAACTATACTTTTGCAGTTGCTTCTGTCAAGACAGAAGATGTAAAAATGGCACTATTAAAAATTTATGAATATAGGTAATAAAAAATATTTTATAATTTCTTTTCTAACTGCTTTCTTGCTGATTTGTACTAATATTGCAAACGCTCAACAAGAGCCTCAGTTTACACAGTATATGTTTAACAGATTATCGTATAATCCTGCCTATGCTGGTAGTAATGGTGCTATATGTTTTACTGCTTTTTATAGAAATCAATGGATGGGTCTTTCTTTAACAGATCCAAATGGAGGTAGTACGGGTGCATCTTCAGGAGAAACAATGAATATTTCCTTTGATATGCCTGTTAAATTTTTACACGGAGGTATAGGAGCTACAATTATTTCAGATAAAATAGGTTTTTGGAATAATACACATGCTAAGATAGATTATGCTTTTAGAGTACAATTACCAACAGGTAATCTTGCTTTTGGTATAGAAGCACAATTATTTAATGCAAGTTTAGATGCATCTAAGCTTATTGGTTTTGACCAATTCAACGAAAATGATGATATAGGACAAACATCAGACCCATTAATAATGAAGGACAAAACAGATGATATGTTGTTTGATTTGGTTTTAGGTGTTTATTATCAAATACCAGGAAAACTTTATTTAGGTTTTGCTACAAGTAAATTGCTGCAAACTCAGAGCGATAAATTACATTGGGATAATAGAAGATTTTATTATGTTCTTGCAGGATATGAATGGACTGTTCCAGATTATCCTTCTATTCGTATATTACCTTCTGCTTTATTGAAGACAGACTTTGCTTCTGGTTCTGCATACCAGTTAGATGCTTCTGTATTGGCAGAATATGAACATAAGTTCTGGGGAGGTTTGTCTTATAGAGTTCAAGATGCTTTAATGATACTTGCTGGTTTTTCTGTAAGAGATTTCAAAATTGGTATGTCTTATGATATTCCTACTTCAAGAATATCTACTCAAGCCGCAGGTTCATTTGAAGTGTTTGCAAGATATTGTTTCAAGATAGAAACACAACCAGATCCTCCTACTATATATAGAAATACTATTAAGATGTAGAGGAAAGAAAAAATAAAAATTCTTTATGTTTCAAAAAAAATACTAAAAAATGAAACAAAAGAGAAGAAATAACGTAAAACGATAGATAAAGAAACAAAAAAACTTAGAATATAAAATGAAAAAATTAGTTTTGTTAGTTGCAACAGCTTTTGTGATGTTTAGTTGCGGTAGTTCAGACAAAGGAGAACTTATAGGTGTTCAAGACAGACCAACTGTTTTGGATATGCAACCATATGGAATGGTGGATATACCTCAAGGTAGTTTTACTATGGGTTCTGCAGATGAGGATGTTTATCATTCTTATAAATATGAGCCAAAGACTATTCAGGTTCAATCTTTTTGGATGGACGAAACAGAGATAACCAATAACGAATACAGACAGTTCGTTTATTGGGTAAGGGACTCTCTTGCCTATAGACTTTTAGGGGAAGTTCATCCTGAAACTTATCTTATAGAAGCTGACCAATGGGGACAAGATTTGGAAACTCCATTGATTAATTGGAAAGCAAAAATCAATTGGAATAGCAAAGATGAAGATGAAAGAGAAGCTCTTGCTCAGCTATATATAAAGCAGGATGAGCGTTTTTATGGTAAATCTCAATTGGACGCTGCTCAAATGATATATGAATATTCTTGGATTGATTATCATGCAGCTGCTCAAAAAGATTTTTCATCAGATCAAGCTAACAAAGAATATAGAGGTTCTCAATTCAACAATCGTCCTGAATCATTAGCAGGAGGAAGAAAACGTTTGACAACAACAGAAAAAATTAATATCTATCCTGATACTCTTTGCTGGATACATGATTTTGCTTACTCATATAATGATGCAGCAACACGTTCTTATTTTGATCATCCAAGATATGATCACTATCCTGTTGTAGGAGTAAGTTATGTTCAAGCAAAAGCATTCTCTGTTTGGAGAACATTACAAATGAATAATTACTTAGAAAAATCATCATATGCTCGTTACGAAGATTTTCGTCTTCCTACTGAGGCAGAATGGGAATATGCAGCAAGAGGTGGAGTTGATGGTTCTCCATATCCTTGGGGTGGTCCATACGTAAATAATGGTAGAGGATGTTTCCTTGCAAACTATAAACCATTAAGAGGAGCTTATGACGGAGATGGTGGAGCAACAACAGTTGTAGTAGCACACTATGCACCAAACGATTTTGGCCTATATGATATGGCAGGAAATGTATCTGAATGGTGTGAAGATGCTTTTGATGAATCAACTTATAACTTTGCACACGACTTGAACCAATATAATGTTTATCGTGCAGCAGATGATGAAGACCAAATAATGAAACGTAAAGTTGTCCGTGGAGGTTCTTGGAAAGACAGCAAACACTTTATTCAAACTGCAACACGTAGTTATGAATATCAAGACTCAGGAAAAAGTTACATAGGTTTTCGTTGTGTTCAATCTTATCTTGGACGTGTAAGAGGAGATAATCCAAAGACTTCTTCTAACGTTTATAGACTATAATTTGAAAATTGCGATTAAATAGTGGAGGCTAAGAATGTAATCTGCGTTCTTAGTCTTTTTTTTAATTCTTGCTCTTTGTGCTATAAACATCAAGACTTTTGTCTATAAAGACTAAGTTTTTTGAAAAAAAAGAGTAAGTCTTTTTACTATAAACATCAAGACTTTTAACTATAAAGATCAAGTCTTTTTTTACGAAAACCAAGAGTTTTTAGTGTAAAAACTAAGTCTTTTTCTCTGAAAACGAAGACTTTTTGCGAGAAAACGAAGATTTTTTGAGAAAATATCAAGACTTTTTTTGAGTTGGAGGGTATAAAGCAGAGACAAGACTCTATTAAAACGCTGATTTTTGTGAGAGATATTTTATAGAATCAGAAACTTTGGATTTTATAATGAAATAAATATTGCGAAAAAACTGCTTTTAGACAAAATAATTGTACTTTTGCAATATGATAAACAAATCGGCTATGCAGAAGATTAATCTTATTTCTTTAGGATGCTCAAAAAATACGGTTGATAGTGAGGGACTTGCAGGAGAGTTGTCTAAAAATGGTTTTATAGTTGAGTTTGACTCCCAAAGTACCGACTTTGATTATGTGCTTATAAATACTTGCGGTTTTATAGATAAGGCCAAGGAGGAATCCATCAATACTATACTTTCATACGTCAGTTTTCGTAAGGCTAAACGTAAGAAATTCAATATTATAGTCTTTGGATGTTTGGCACAAAGGTATAAAGATGACTTGCAAAAGGAAATCCCAGAGATAGATAAAATCTTTGGTCTTATGCAACAAAAAGATATTGTATCCTATATTAAGCAGGATTCCTTATCAAATACCGTTATTCAAAGAAAGCTTTCAACTCCAAAACATTATGCTTATCTTAAAATTTCCGAAGGTTGTGATAGACACTGTTCTTTTTGTGCTATTCCTTTGATAAGAGGAAGACATATTTCAAGACCGATTGAAGACATAGTAAGTGAGGCTAAAGACCTTGTAAAACAAGGAGTAAAAGAACTTATACTTATTGCACAAGATACTTCCTATTATGGTTTAGACTTGTATAAAGAAAGAAAACTTTATACCCTACTTGAAGAACTTTGTAAAACTGATATTCATTGGATACGTTTGCAGTATTCTTATCCAAATCAGTTTCCTGAAGAAATTTTGAATTTGATGAATAAAGAGAAGAAGATTTGTCATTATTTGGATATGCCTTTGCAACATATTAACAATAGGATACTTGAGAGTATGAATAGAAATATCACAGATGTAGAAGTAAAAAGTCTTATTACAGAGATAAGAGAAAAAGTTCCAGATATTGCTTTGCGTACTACTCTTATCGTAGGCTATCCAAGTGAAAAGAAGTCTGAGTTCTTGGAACTTAAGGATTTTGTGGAACAAGTGAAGTTTGACAGAATGGGAGCTTTTACATACTCAAAAGAAGAGGGAACAAAAGCTGGCAAGATGAGAGATTCTGTTCCGATGAAGGAAAAACAGAGGCGTTTGGATGAACTTTCTGCATTGCAACAAGATATTTCCTTATCCTTAAATCAAGATAAAATAGGAAAAGAGTTTGAGGTTATTATAGATAGGAAAGAGGATGATTATTATGTGGGAAGAACCCAATATGACTCTCCCGAAGTTGATAATGAAGTCTTAATATCCGTGAAGAATAATAAAGACTTAAGAGTCGGAGAATTTTATAATGTAAAAATAAGTTCAGCAGAGGATTTTGATTTGTATGGAGATATAAAATAAACAAAGGAAGATTATGAGCAAAAGGGTATTTGTTTCGGGCTGTTATGATATGTTGCATAGTGGACATGTAGCTTTTTTTAAAGAGGCAAGTCAATATGGAGATTTATATGTCGGTATAGGTTCGGATAAAACAATATTAGAACTAAAAAATCGCCGAACAATTAACTCGGAACGCGAAAGGCTATATATGGTTAAAGCTATACGTTATGTTAAAGATGCTTGCATTAACACGGGTAGCGGAATGATGGATTTTATAGAAAGTGTAGATAGATTCAAACCGGATATTTTTGTTGTAAATACTGATGGCTTAACCAAAGAGAAAGAAGATTTTTGCAGACAAAGAGGAATTGAGCTTATAGTTTTAAAACGTTTGCCAGAAGAAGGATTAGAACCAAGAAGCACAACTTCTTTGCGCGCAAAAGTTAAGTCTCAACTTCCTTATCGTTTAGATTTGGCTGGTACGTGGATTGACCAACCTTTTGTTTCATCTCTTCATTCTGGTTGGGCTTTAACAGTTTCTTTGGAACCAACAATAGAGTTTAACGAGAGAAGTGGAATGAGTACTTCTACACGAAATGCTATAAAAAAACTTTTTCCTTTTCATTTACCCGATTATGATCCTGAACTATTAGCAAAACTAGTTTTTTGTTTTGAAAATGAACCTAATGCACAGCAATATGTTTCTGGTGCTCAGGATTCAATAGGTATATGTATGCCAGGCTTAGTCAGACATTTTTATGAGGGAAAATATTGGCCAACTAAAATAGAAACTTGTTTAGATGAAAGTATTCTTTCTTGGTTAGAAAATCATATTTGTATGGTTCATACTTTTGAAAGAGAAGAAGATACAAAAGTTGATACCAATACAAATATTACAAAGCAAGGAGTAGAGAGACTGAGTATGGCAGCAGAAAACTGTTGGCAAGCAATAATGAATAAAAATTTAGATGCTTTTGCTAAAAGTTTTCAACAATCTTTTGAAGCACAGGTTGCAATGTTTCCTAATATGATACCTGATAAAATAAGACCATATATAGATAAGTACGCTTCTCAATCCTTAGCTCTTAAACTCTCAGGTGCTGGTGGAGGAGGGTATATTGCTATGGTTGTTGATAAACCTTTGGAAGAGGCTATAAGAATAAAGATAAGAAGACAAGATAATATGTAATTTTGTTATGAAACGATATTGTCAAACCTTAGAATTGAAAAACGATAAATCCTTAATAGAGCAATATGTTAAGGCTCATCAAAACGTATGGCAGGAAGTTAAAGACGGTCAAAAGGAAGTTGGCATTTTAGATATGCAAATCTATATTTATGACAATAGGTTGTTTATGATAGTAGATACTATAGATGATTTTGATTGGGAAAGAGACATGGAGCGTTTGTCTAATTTGCCTCGTCAGAAAGAATGGGAAGCATACGTTTCACAGTTTCAAGGCTGTAGTCCTGATGCTACATCTAAAGACAAATGGCAGTTGATGAATAAGATATTTCAATTGTGATTTTATTTTTTTATTTGAAATTAAGAATATTTATAGGTTAAAAATAAGTAGATAGATAAAATTTTGTACTTTTGCAAATCACTAAATAAAATAGAAAATTAACCTTAAAAAGAAATAAATAAAATGTTTAAGATACTACAAAGAGAGCAACTAACAGAAAATATAGTACTCTTAAAGGTCAAAGCACCTAACGTTGCAAAGAAATGCCAGCCTGGTCAATTCGTTATAGTAGTGGAGGATGAAAAAGATGAAAGACTTCCTTTTACTATCTGCGATTTTGACAGAGAAGAAGAAACCATAACTTTGGTTATTCAAATAGTTGGAGACGGTTCTAAAAAACTTTGTCAAAAGCAAGCAGGAGAATATCTTAGAGATATAGCAGGACCATTAGGGAATGCAAGTGAAATGCTTGAACATGTAGAAGACTTGAAAGATAAGAATGTGGTGTTTGTTGCTGGAGGTTTGGGAACTGCACCTGTTTATCCTCAAGCAAAATGGGCTAAACAAAATGGTATTAAGCATGATGTTATCATTGGAACAAAATCTCACTCTACTCTTATTTATGAAAAAGAAATGCAAGAGGTTAGTGATAATCTTTATGTTTGTACTGATGATGGTAGTTATGGTTTTCATGGAATGGTTACTAATTGTTTAGAAGATTTAGTAACGAATAAAGGAAAACACTATGACCTTTGCATAGCTATTGGTCCTATGATAATGATGAAGTTTGTTTGTTTGATGACACAAAAACTTGGTATTAAAACTATTGTTTCTCTTAACTCTCTTATGGTAGATGGAACAGGAATGTGCGGTGCTTGTAGAGTAAGTGTTGGTGGAGAAATGAAGTTTGCTTGTATTGACGGACCAGAGTTTGATGGACATAAAGTAGATTTTGATGAAGCAATGAAGCGTCAGAGAATGTTTCCTCCTCACAAAATAGCTTTCAATACAGAAGATCATAAATGTAATCTTACTGCTGCTGTTGAACAGTCTTTAGCAGAGTTTGATAAAAAGAAACGTGTTCCTGTTCGTGAGCAAGAACCAGATGTAAGAAACAAAAATTTTGAAGAAGTTTGTTTTGGTTATAATGATCAAGAAGCAAAACTTGAAGCTTCTCGTTGCTTAAACTGTAAAGTTCCTCAATGTGTTAAAGCTTGTCCTGTAAATATTAATATTCCTGCTTTCATTCAAAAGATAAAAGAAGGTGATAATAAAGAATCAATAAGAATAATACATGAAAGTAGTACTCTTCCTGCTATCTGTGGTAGAGTATGTCCTCAAGAAAGTCAATGTGAAGGCTCTTGTATAATGGGCAAAAAGAATGATCCTGTCGCAATAGGTAAGTTAGAAAGATATGTTGCTGATTGGGCAAGAGAGAATAATGTTACTGAAGAAGTAAATATTAAGAAAAACGGAGTTAAGATTGCTATTGTTGGTAGTGGTCCTTCTTCATTAGCTTGTAGTAGTGATTTAGCTAAGATGGGATATGAGGTTACTATTTTTGAAGCATTACACAGAAGTGGTGGTGTGTTGAGTTATGGTATTCCAGAATTTCGTCTGCCAAAGTCAAAGGTTGTTGAAAAAGAGATAGAAGAAGTAACCAAACTTGGAGTAGAAATAAAGTGTGATGTACTTATAGGCAAAAGCGTTACCATAGATGATTTATTTGATATGGGATACAAAGCTGTTTATATTGCTTCTGGTGCTGGTACTCCTAAGTTTATGAATATAGGTGGTATTAATCTTAATGGTGTAGTATCTGCTAATGAGTTCTTAACAAGAGTAAATCTTATGAAAGCTTATCGTTCAGATTATGAAACACCTGTTTTTGTTGGTAAGAAGACTGTTGTTGTCGGAGGAGGTAATGTTGCTATGGACGGAGCAAGAAGTGCTAAACGTTTAGGTTCTGATGTAACAATAGTTTATAGACGTACTATGGACGAAATGCCTGCAAGAAAAGAAGAAGTACATCATGCTGTAGAAGAAGGAATACATTTTAAGACATTAACCAATCCTGTAGAAATACTTGCAGATGAAAACGGTTGGGTAAAAGGTATAAGATGTATTGAAATGGAACTTGGAGAACCTGATGAAAGTGGCAGAAGAAGACCTATAGAAAAGAAGGGTTCTGAGTTTGAAATAGAATGTGATTGTGTTATTATGGCTCTTGGAACAGATGCAAATAAACTTATCACATCTACAACAGACAACCTGGAAACAAATAAACGAGGAAATATAGTAGCAGATGATAAACAGGCTACTTCTCGTAAAGGTGTTTTTGCAGGAGGTGATATAGTTAGTGGTGCTGCTACTGTTATCCTTGCAATGGGTGCAGGAAAAGTTGCTGCAAAGAGTATTGACGAATACATCAAATCACTATAAGCGTCAAACATCTAATGAATGTTTTGCATATTCATTTCTATAGCGTTTAAGAAGGGTAAATAGAATAAACCAATCTAAATTATAAAATGAAAGACGGACTAAGCATTAAACTTAGTCCATTTTGATAATATATGTTATTTATTTTATAATCTTAGTGCTACGCTTTATAAACTCATCTAATTCTTCTCCTTTTAACAAGCCCTGAGAAAGCAAAGCTAAGTCTTTTAGTTGGGAGATTACTTCTTTTTGATGTTCTATATCGTTGGATTGAAGTATATCCCAAATCAAAGGATGGTTAGTGTTGATAACAAGATTATAACTTTCAGGCATATCTCCATATAATCCCATCATTCCACCACCACCTATTTCACTCATTTCTTTCATTCTTCTCATAAACTCATTTTGAGTTATTGTTACAGGCTGAGTTGTCTCTTCTAATGAATCTGTTTGTGTAGTAAATTTCTTGGTATCCAAGTTTTGTTCAAACAATTCTTTGATTTTCTTAGTCTCTTCTTCCGAAAGTTTAGAAGGAATCTTCTCATCTTTCTCTATTATCTTGTTGATAACGTCAGAATCTATACGAACAAATCTTGCACCACTAAATTTCTGCTCCAACATATTAATAAAATGAGAATCCAAAATACCGTCCATTAGTAAAACATCATAGCCTTTATCTTTGGCGGCTTTGATATAAGCGTACTGCTCATCAGTATTCTTTGCATAAAGATAGATAAGAGTTTTGTTTTTGTCAGTCTGTAAAGGTTCTATCTTCTTTTTGTAGTCTTCAAAGTTAAAGAATTCTCCATCAGTATTCTTTAACTGATATACTTTCTCCATTCTTTCGTAGAACTTTTCATCAGAGAGCATACCATATTCAATAAATACTTTCAAATCATCCCATTTCTTTAAGAAATCTTCTCTGTCGTTTTTGGATATTTCTTCTAATTTGTCTGCAACTTTCTTGGAGATATGAGAAGAAATCTTCTTTACATTACTATCACTTTGAAGATATGAACGAGAAACATTCAAAGGAATATCTGGAGAATCCAAAACTCCTCTTAATAACATCATATATTGAGGAACAACACCTTCAACACTATCTGTTACAAAAACCTGATTGCAATACAACTGAATCTTCTCTAATGTAGGATCAATATTACGTTTTACCTTAGGAAAATAAAGGATACCTGTTAGATTAAAAGGATAATCAACATTAAGATGAATATGGAATAATGGGTCTTCAAAATTCATAGGATACAAATCGTGGTAAAACTTGTTGTAATCCTCATCCTTTAACTCATTAGGTTTGCGTTTCCATAATGGATTAGTATCGTTGATTATTCTGTCTTGTTCTTTTTCTACACGTTTAGGATTTCCGTCTTTGTCTTTTTCTGTTTCGCTATCTACCCATACTTTTTCTTTCCCAAAGCGAATAGGTATAGGCATAAACTTACAATATTTCTTCAATAGAGAAAGTATCTTGCTTTCTTCCAAAAACTCTTCACAATCCTCGCTGATATGCATTACTATTTCAGTACCACGATCTTTTTTGTCATAATCTTCTATTGAATATTCAGTGTCTCCATCGCAAGTCCAATGAACAGCAGGTGTGTCTTGATAAGATTTGGTAAATATCTCTACTTGTTTAGAAACCATAAAAGAGGAGAAGAATCCTAAACCAAAATGACCTATTAAAGCATTAGCTTCTGCTTCACTTTTACCCTTAAAGTTTTCAAGAAATTCCTCTGCACCAGAAAAAGCAATCTGAGTAATATACTTTTCAACCTCTTCTTTACTCATTCCAATACCTCTGTCTATAACTTTTAAAGTCTTTGCTTTTTTATCTACAATAACATCTATTGTTAAATCGCCTAACTCTCCCTTTGCTTGTCCAAGAGAAGAAAGAGTTTTTAGTTTTTGAGAAGCATCTACAGCATTGGAAACAATCTCTCTAAGAAATATTTCGTGGTCAGAATATAAAAACTTTTTAATCACCGGAAATATATTCTCCGTCTTTACATTAATTTGTCCTTTCATCTTTATCGTATTTTTATTGTTATTATTTTCGTTACAAAAACATAAGGTATTAATCAAAAGATATTCCACAGAAAAGAATATGACATTTTGTCATAAAAGTTCTTTTTGAGAGTTTATTTTCTTTTGATGAAAAAAGAGTTGGTTTTAAAAATTTAAATCTTGATGTTTAGGGTGTAAAGAGTTGGTTTTAATTTTTTAAAATCAACTCTTTTTTACGTAAAATCTAAGACTTTGAAAAATAAGCTTTTGGTGTTCTTGTTTTATAAAAGAGTGTTGGTTGAAAATCTTCAATCATCTTTATTGACGATGTTGGAAGTTGTGTTGCTTTTGCGGAAAGAGTATAATAATATGTAGGATTTTACGTTATACACTTTAGTAATAAAAATAAATGACAAAACGATGAGAAATATTATTAATTATTTATTGGTAGTTTGTTGCTTGGTATTACTTTCTTCTTGCAACAACAAAAAAGAACAGGAATTAAGAGAACAGCATCTTAAAGATTCTTTCAATAACCTGATTACTGCACAAAAGAATGAAATAGAGACCATGTTTGCGCAGATGAAAGATATAGATGATAATCTAAATGATATAGCTTCTCAATACATAGAACTGCAAAAACTTACGAACAAAGCAGGCGATGTAGATGAAAATACTGCAAAAAGTATTGGGATGAAAATAAATGCTATGGCAGATTTGATAGCAAAGGATAAACAAAAACTGATAGCTTTGCAAAACAATCTAAGTAAGCAAAAGAATTCATTTGCAGAAAATGCTCGTTTGCAGGAACAGTTGATGATTATCAATAATAGACTTAGAGAAAGAGAAACAGAAATTGCAGATTTAACTTCTCAACTAAAAGATAAAAACATCAAGATAGATAACTTGAATTCTCAGGTTACTAAGTTGGAGGCAGAGGTAAAGAAGAATAAGTCTGAATTAAGCAAAATGGAAGATGAACAATATACGGCATACTTTATTGTAGGTACAAAGAATGAACTAAAGAAAGCTGGAATAATAGATTCTAAAGGTGGATTTATTGGTTTAGGAAAAACTTTGACATTGGCTTCTAATAGTAATGTGGAAAATATGCAAAAGATAGATATAAGAAATGTTAGTGAGATACCTCTTGTAGGAAAGAAATCTAAACTAATAACTCCTCATCCAACAGGCTCCTATACTTTTATAGGAGGAGAAAGCAAAGCCTCTTCAATAAAGATAGAGTCTGCTTCTGCATTTTGGAAGAATTCTCGTTTGTTAGTTATAATGGTTAAATAATATACACAATAAGTAGTAGAGAAAAATACTAATTTCTGAGTATTGTGCAGGTTGTAATCTCAGTGTAATTTTGCAACGTAAAAATAAATAATGTCATACATATATTTTTAAGGTTAATACTTCAAAAGGGTTTTAGTAGTGATTACTGAACCTCTTTTTTTTGCACAACTTTTTTTATGTAAAAAAAAAGTATTAACTTTGCGAGTTGAAAAATAAATAATAGTAATATATAAAAAATATTAAAACAATGCAAAAGAAAGGTAATAAGTACGGTACTCACCGTGTAATTGAGCCAAAGGGAGTTCTTCCTCAGCCAGCAAACAAAATAGACAACAATATGGATGAAATCTATGATAACGAAATCCTTATTGATGTACAAACTTTAAACATAGACTCTGCTTCTTTTACAGATATTCACGAGTATGCTAAACAACAAGCAGGTGAAGGTGCAAGTGAAGAAAAAGTTATGGAAGAAATCAAAAAAGAAATGCTTCTTAACGTTGAACTTCAAGGAAAGCACAGAAACAGAAGAACAGGTTCAGGTGGTATGCTTTTAGGTAAAGTAGAAAAAATAGGTGATGCTCTTAAAGGAAAAATAGACCTAAAAGAAGGTGATAGAATTGCTACATTAGTTAGTCTTTCTCTTACTCCTTTACGTATAGATGAGATACTTAAAATAAAAGCAGACGTAGATCAAGTAGATATTAAGGGTAAAGCAATATTATTTGAAAGTGGTATATATGCAAAAATACCAGATGATATGCCAGAAAAACTTGCTCTTTCAGCATTAGACGTTGCAGGTGCTCCTGCTCAAACAGCTAAACTTTGTCAATATGGACAAAACGTAGTTATTCTTGGTGCTGGTGGTAAGAGTGGTATGCTTTGCTGCTATGAAGCTAAGAAACGTGTTGGTGTTACTGGTAAAGTTATTGGTTTAACTAATTCAATGAAATCAACAAACCGTCTTAAAGATTTAGAATTTTGTGATGTAGTTGTTTCTGTTGCAGGTAAGACTCCAGTAGAAATATATGAATTAGTTAGTGAATTGACTAATGGAAAAATGGCTGATGTAACAATTAACTGTGTTAATGTTCCAGATCAAGAAATGACAGCTGTTTTATGCACAAAGGATGATGGAGTTGTTTATTTCTTCTCAATGGCAACAAGTTTCACTAAGGCTTCTCTTGGAGCAGAGGGTATAGGTTCAGATGTTAATATGATTATGGGTAATGGTTATACAAAAGGACATGCTGAATTTACTCTACAAGAGCTTAGAGAAAGTCCTAAGTTGAGAAAAATATTTGAAGAATTATATGCTTAATGCATAATTGTTAATAAAAACTTGTTTGAAACCTTTGAAAGCAAATTGGCTTTCAAAGGTTTTTTTGTATTTTTTTTTGAAATATTATTTGTAGAATAAAAAATATTTATACTTTTGCAAAGTGATTTTAATAAAAGCGTTCTGCTTTTATAATTTTTCCCAATGATTAGAGTAGATAAATCTGATGCAGACATTCTGCTACGTAAACTAAATAATAATATATTATATGTATAATAAAACAAACTTGGAGACAAAAACTATGGAGGAACTTCTCTCTATAGCAAAGTCTATGGACATTAAGAAGATTAAACGTTTGAATGAACAAGAACTTATTTATAAAATATTGGACTATCAGGCGATGAATCCAGATCAAGAAACTTTAAAAAACGAACAACCAGAAAAAAAGAAAAGAGGTCGTCCTCCTAAAACTACTGCTCAAACAAATACTTTAACTCCAAAACAGGACAATACAATAAAAGAAAATAAACAACAGCGAACTCATCTACGTTCAAGAGTAGAGACTACTTCTCAAAAAATGGCAAGTTCAACACAATATAAATCTTCTGTTTCTAAAGAGATTAAGAAACCTTTAGTGCAAGATTTAAATACGCAAAAAATACCAGAGATACCTTCTGTTGAGAATATTGTCATTCCAGATTTTCAACCCAAGGTAATAGTAAATACATCTGCAGAGACTCCGAAAGCAGAGAAACAAATTCCTGCATCAACACAGGAAACACAAAATGATTCTAAAAAGAGGACTGTTGGAAGACCAAAGAAAGAGCTTTCTGAAGAGGAAATTATTAATAAGGTAGCAAAAACAAATCTTTTCCCTGTTGATAATTCAGTAAAACAAGAAGAACAGGAGTCTCCAAAACCAGTAAAGCAGTCTCAAAACAACAATAACCAAAACAATAATCCAAGCAATAACAATCCTCGCAATAATTACAATACCACAGTAGATTTAACAGGTATGGTGGAAGCAGAAGGTGTTTTGGAAATAATGCAAGATGGTTATGGTTTTTTGCGTTCATCGGATTATAATTATCTAAACTCTCCTGATGATATCTACATATCACAATCACAGATAAAGTTTTTTGCACTTAAAACAGGAGATACTCTTCAAGGATATATACGTCCTCCAAAAGATAATGAGAAGTATTTTCCTATGGTTAAATTAGAGTCTGTTAACGGAAGAAAACCAGAAAGCATAAGAGATAGAATTCCTTTTGACTATCTTACACCTCTATTTCCAGAAGAAAAATTCCGTCTTACAGGACACAAAGCAGAAACACTTTCTACTCGTATAGTTGATTTGTTTGCTCCAATAGGAAAGGGACAAAGAGCATTAATAGTAGCTCCACCTAAAACAGGTAAGACAATATTACTAAAAGAAGTTGCTAATGCTATTGCTGCAAATCATCCAGATGTTTATTTAATAGTTCTACTTATAGATGAACGACCAGAAGAAGTAACAGATATGCAAAGGACAGTAAATGCAGAAGTGATAGCTTCTACTTTTGATGAGCCAGCAGAAAGACATGTGAAGATTGCTAATATAGTTTTGGAAAAAGCAAAACGAATGACAGAATGCGGACATGATGTTGTAATAGTTTTAGATAGTATAACAAGATTAGCACGTGCTTATAATACTGTTGCTCCTGCAAGTGGAAAGGTGTTAAGTGGAGGTGTTGAAGCAAATGCTTTACAAAAACCTAAACGTTTCTTTGGTGCAGCAAGAAACATAGAGAATGGAGGTTCCTTGACTATTATTGCTACTGCATTAATAGAAACAGGTTCAAAGATGGATGAAGTGATTTTTGAAGAATTTAAAGGAACAGGTAATATGGAACTTCAGTTGGATAGAAAACTTGCTAACAAGAGAATCTATCCTGCTGTTGATTTAGTTGCATCTTCTACACGTAGAGATGATTTATTATTAACTGATAATGTTCTTTCTCGTATGCTTATACTCAGAAACTATATTGCAGATATGAATCCTTTGGAAGCTATGCAACTGATAAAGGACCGTATGAGTGTAACTCATACAAATGAGGAATTTCTATTGAATATGAATTCGTAAAATAAATAATGATTATAAAGAGAAACAATTATGGCAAATACAGAAGATTTTTTTAAGAAAATAACATCACATGCCAAAGAGTATGGTTTTGTATTTCAGTCAAGTGAATTGTATGATGGACTATCAGCAGTTTATGACTATGGTCCAAATGGAGTAGAACTGAAAAATAATATTAAACAATATTGGTGGCGTTCTATGACACAGATGCACGAAAATATTGTTGGAATTGATTCTGCTGTGTTTATGCATCCTAAGATTTGGAAAGCTTCTGGACATGTTGATGCTTTTAACGATCCACTGATAGATAATAAAGACAGTAAAAAACGTTATCGTGCCGATGTTCTAATAGAAGACCATATAGCAAAAATAGAAGAAAAAATAAATAAAGAAATCGCTAAAGCAAAGAAACGTTTTGGAGACAACTTCAATGAAGAGCAATTCCTTGCTACAAGTGAGAGAGTAAAAGGCTACAAAGCTCAAGTTGAAGATATACATCAGCGTTTTGCAGACTTGATGAATGCAAACGATTTGAAAGGCTTGAGAGATTTAATTATTGAATTGGAAATAGCGTGTCCTATTTCTGGTACAAGAAATTGGACGGATGTACGTCAGTTCAATCTTATGTTTGCTACAAAAATGGGAAGCGTAAGTGATGATTCAGATACAATATACCTTAGACCAGAAACTGCACAAGGTATTTTTGTAAATTATCTTAACGTTCAAAAGACAGGTAGAATGAAAATTCCTTTTGGTATTGCACAAATAGGGAAAGCATTCCGCAATGAGATAGTTGCACGTCAGTTTATCTTCCGTATGAGAGAGTTTGAACAAATGGAAATGGAGTTTTTCTGCCGTCCTGGAACAGAAATGCAATGGTTTGAATATTGGAAACAGGAAAGATTGAATTGGCACTTGGCTTTAGGTATTCCAAAAGAGAAGTATCGTTATCATGACCACGAAAAACTTGCTCACTACGCTAATGCTGCAACAGATATTGAATTTGAATTTCCATTTGGTTTTAAAGAATTGGAAGGTATTCATTCTCGTACAGATTTTGACCTTAAACGTCATCAGGAGTTCTCTGGAAAGAAAATACAATATTTTGACAGCGAGATAAACGAAAGCTATATACCTTATTGCATAGAAACTTCCATAGGATTAGACAGAACTTTCCTTGCCGTTCTTTCTTATGCTTTCACAGAAGAAACTTTAGAAGACGGCTCTCAACGTGTGGTTTTGAAACTTCCAAAAATGCTTGCTCCTTATCGTTGTGCTGTTTTGCCATTGGTAAATAAAGATGGTTTGCCAGAAAAAGCAAAGAAGATAGTAGATGATTTACGTTGGTCATTCCGTACTCATTATGAAGAAAAAGATACTATAGGTAAGCGTTACAGAAGACACGATGCTATAGGAACTCCTTTCTGTGTTACAGTAGATACTCAAACTATGGAAGATGATACTGTAACAATAAGAGAAAGAGATACTATGCAACAGGAAAGAGTAAGCCTTGACAATATAAAATCATTTATCTTACAACATTAATAGAAGCGAACAATAAGCTTTAATTTAGTTTTGACAGCGGTTATTTAAGAAGAATATCCGCTGTTTTTCTTTTGATGAAAAAAGAGTTGGATTTGAGAAAAAAAGACTAAGTCTTTTGCATGTAAACATCAAGACTTTTTGTCTTAAAACCAACTCTTTTTTTGCTAAAAGTAAGACTTTTTGTCACAATACTGAAATTTGTATGCTTTTTGCTTAGTTTGACTCTGAAATAGGCTAAATAAAAAAATAGAAATTATGGAAAATATGAACAATAACACAGTAGGTAAGTACCAGAATTTGGAACGTTTTGCTATTAATCTTATAGAGAAGGCAAAAGACAATAAGCTTGACCCTGTTATTGGCAGGGATGAAGAAATAAGAAGAGTGCTGCAGATTCTTTCACGTAGGACTAAGAACAACCCTGTTCTTGTGGGTGAGCCAGGAGTTGGTAAAACAGCCATAGCAGAGGGATTGGCACAAAGAATATTTCATAACGATGTTCCAGAAAACCTTAAACAAAAGAAACTGTATTCATTGGATATGGGCGCATTAATTGCTGGAGCAAAGTATAAGGGAGAATTTGAAGAAAGGTTGAAAGGTGTTGTTAATGATGTTGTAAAATCAAATGGAGATGTAATTCTTTTTATAGACGAAATCCATACTCTTGTCGGTGCAGGAGGAGGTGAAGGTGCAATGGATGCAGCTAATATCCTTAAACCTGCCCTTGCAAGAGGAGATTTACGTGCTATAGGTGCGACAACTTTGGATGAATATCAGAAATATTTTGAAAAAGACAAGGCATTGGAAAGACGTTTCCAAATGGTTATGATTGATGAGCCGACAGTTGAAGATACTATATCAATACTTAGGGGTTTGAAAGAAAAATATGAGATACATCATCATGTTAGGATAAAAGATGCTGCAATTATTGCTGCTGCGGAAATGTCCAATCGTTATATAACCAATCGTTTTCTTCCAGATAAAGCCATAGATTTAATTGATGAAGCTGCTTCAAAACTAAGAATGGAGATAGATTCTTCGCCTGAGGAGTTGGATGAGGTGGAGAGAAAACTTCGTCAATTGGAAATAGAACGTGTGGCTATAAAGAAAGAAAAAGATGAACAAAAGGTAGCCCAATTAACCAAGGAAATAGATGAGTTAAAACGAGAAAAAGACAAACTGTCTGCACAATGGAAGAATGAAAAAGTTCTTGTTGATGCAATATCTGAAGAAGTGAAAAAGATAGAAAACTATAAAACTCTCGCAGAACGAGCAGAACGGGATGGAGATTATGGTAAGGTTGCTGAGTTACGTTATTCTAAGATACCTACTGCTGAAAAGGATTTGAAAGATTATCAAGATAAGCTAAAAAATCTTCAGAATGGTAATGCAATGATAACAGAAGAAGTAGATGAAAATCATATTGCTGAGGTAGTTTCTCGTTGGACAGGAATACCTGTTACTCGTATGATGACAAGTGAAAAAGAAAAATTACTCAAACTTGAGGATGAATTGAAAAAACGAGTGATAGGACAAGACCAAGCAATAGAAGCTATTTCAAATGCCATAAGAAGAAGCCGTAGTGGTTTGAATGACCCTAAAAAACCTATAGGTTCGTTTGCTTTTCTTGGCTCAACAGGTGTCGGAAAGACGGAGTTGGCACGAGCATTGGCAGAGTTGTTGTTTGATGATGAGAATCTGATGATAAGGATAGATATGTCGGAGTATCAGGAACGTTATTCTGTATCTCGTCTAATAGGAGCTCCTCCAGGATATGTGGGTTATGAAGAAGGAGGACAACTAACCGAAGCAGTAAGAAGAAAACCTTATTCTATAGTTCTTTTAGATGAGATAGAAAAAGCACATCCTGATGTATTCAATATTCTTTTGCAGGTATTAGAAGATGGACGTTTGACAGATGGAAAAGGAAGGGTGGTAGATTTTAAAAATACTATAATCATAATGACTTCTAATCTTGGCAGTGAATACTTGCAAGACGCTATTGGAGAAGAGAAAGAAAACTTCAATTCTCGCTGGATTGAAGCAGAAAAACAAGTACGGGATTTGTTGAAGAAAACAATTCGTCCTGAGTTTTTGAATCGTATAGATGAGGTTGTGGTATTCCGTCCTTTATTTGCTGAACAGATAAGAGATATAGTAAAGTTACAAATGCAGAGATTGTTAAACACATTACAAGAAAAGCATATTACTTTGGAATATACAACACAAGCTTTAGACTATCTTGCTACAGAAGGCTATGACCCTCTTTTAGGTGCAAGACCTGTTAAGCGAGCAATACAAAAACTTGTAACCAATCGTTTGAGTATGCTTCTTATTGATGATAAACTTGTAAATAATAACACCATTTTAATGGATTGTGTAAATAATCAATTAGTTTTTAGAATTAAATAAGTAAAGAATTAAAATATAGTAGTTTAGGAGATGAAATAAAATTC
>R24__coassemble_236_pt1 | contig 40087 bp, 39 predicted proteins | sample R24__metabat2_high_PE_045 | metagenome-assembled genome bin R24 | reverse complement strand
ACAAAAACTTCATTTTTTCTTTATTATTCAAATAATTTCGTAATTTTGCAGGCAGATAATCTGCACTTATAAAAGACGGTTACCGTCAAAAAAAGATATTATTATGCAAAGCTTAGCAGTAGAGAGAATGCAAAATGCCCTTATTAAAAGTATTCTTAACATAAAGAATGAGGACATATTAAAAAAGATACAAGTATCTATAGAATACGCTGAGAAAAAGGACGAACCTATAGATGAGACCTGTATGTCCAAGCAAGAATTCTTCGATATGCTTGACGAACGTATGAAAGAATTTGAAAAAGGTAACTATATTTCATTTTCATCACCAGAACAAATGCATAAATACTTTGAATCATTATGAGCAAGTATTGTGTATTATTCGAAAAAGATGTAGAAAAAGACTTGCTGAAACTTTCCAAGAATGAGCCTAAGTCTTTCAAAAAAGCACTATCGCTAATTGATGAGTTATATGAACATCCAAAGACAGGTACAGGGCGTCCAGAACCACTGAGAGGTAATCGTGTTAATCAGTGGTCAAGACGTATTTCAGATAAGCATCGCTTGATTTATGAAATAAGAGACACAGAAGTTATCGTTATAGTTGTGTCTGCTTATGGTCATTATGACGATAAATAAAAGATAGTTGCTTTTGCAGTTAAAGAATATTCAAATAATTTCGTAATTTTGCAGTTTGATAATGGTATATTATGGCAAATTTAAAGGAAATACGTAACAGAATTTCTTCTGTATCATCTACCAAGCAGATAACATCTGCTATGAAGATGGTTTCAGCAGCTAAGCTGCGTAAGTCTCAAGGAGCTATAGTGCAACTCAGACCTTATGCCCAACTTATGAATGAGGTTGTATGTAGATTAACTGACAGCAATATTGAAGATATTACTTACCTTAAAACAAAAAAAATAGAAAAGAAAGTTCTGCTTATTCCTCTTACTTCTAACAAAGGACTATGCTCTACGTTTAACTCTTCTATAATCAAACTTACTAAACTGAGAATAAACAAACACCTTGCTGAAGGTAAAGAGGTTTATCTGCAAAGTTTTGGAAAGAAAGGAGACTCTGCCTTTAAATATATTCAAGACATTAACTATTTAGGTTCTAACGATGAGATATGGGAGTGTTTAAATTTTGAAAATATCTCTCTGTTTGCAGATAATCTCCTTCAAGAATATGCTAAAGGAACTTACGACAGAGTAGAGATAATCTATAATCAGTTTAAAAATGCTGCCGTTCAAGAGCCTAAAATTGATAGTTTTCTTCCTTTTGATTTGACTACAATAAAGACTACAGATAAATCCAACAACAACTACATCTTTGAGCCAAACAAAACTGATATCTTACAAAGTATCATACCGTTATTCTTGCACACTAAAATGTATAGATGTTTTTTGGATAGTTTTACATCTGAACACGCTGCAAGAATGACCAGTATGAATAAAGCAACCGATAATGCTCAAGAATTATTGAGCGATTTAACCCTTACATATAATAAATTAAGACAAGCAAGCATCACTAATGAGATTATTGAAATATGTAGTGGTGCTAATGCATTAAGTTAATAAAAACTTTTTAAGGAAAAAATGCGTTACAAAGTTGATTTTCTTGTTATAGGTTCTGGCATAGCTGGATTGAGTTATGCTCTTAAAGTGTCAAAATTCGGGAAAGTGTGTCTTCTCACTAAGGCACAAGCAGAAGAAAGTTCTACAAAATATGCTCAAGGAGGAATTGCTGCTGTAATGTACGAACCTGATACTTATGAAAAACACATAAACGACACTCTTATTGCAGGTGCAGGTATTTGCAATGAAAAAAGTGTTAGGATAACCATAACTGAAAGTACTGACAGAATAAAAGAACTGATTGAGTGGGGAGCTCAGTTTGATAAGAATCGTTCTGGATATTATGACTTAGCAAGAGAAGGAGGCCATTCTGAACACCGTATCTTTCATCATCAAGATAATACAGGAGCAGAAATAGAAAGAGCCTTGCTTCAAGCTGTAAAAGAAAACAAGAATATAGAACTGAAAGAAAATCAATTTACTATTGACCTAATAACACAACATCATCTTGGACAAGAAGCTAACAGACACATGGATAATGTGGAATGCTATGGTGCATACGTTTTAAACAAAGACACAAATAGCATAGATACTTATCTTGCGAAAATCATTATGCTTTCTTCTGGTAGCAATGGCAATGTCTATTCTTCTACTACTGCTCCAATAGTAGCAACAGGAGATGGACAGGCAATGGTTCATAGAGCAAAAGGTTGGTTGAAGGATATGGAGTTTGTGCAGTTCCATCCTACTTCTTTATACAACCCTATGGAGAAACCTTCTTTCCTTATAACAGAAGCAATGCGAGGAGCAGGAGCAGAGTTAAAGAATTTGAAAGGAGAAGCCTTTATGCACAAATATGATAAGCGAGGTTCTTTAGCTCCAAGAGATATTGTGGCAAGAGCAATAAACAGCGAGATGACTCTCAGCGGTGATGATCACGTTTATTTGGATTGTTCCAAGATAAGTAAGGAAGAGATAATGCATCACTTCCCTCATATATATGCAAAATGCTTGGAAATGGGTATAAACATAACAAGAGGCGATATGATTCCTGTTGTACCTGCAGCACATTATGGTTGCGGAGGAATAGTTGTTGATGAATATGCTCGCACTACTATCAAACATCTTTATGCAACAGGTGAATGTTCTTGCACGGGATTGCATGGAGCCAACCGTTTAGCTTCTAACTCCTTGTTGGAAGCTTTGGTATATTCTCATCGTGCTGCTCTTGACAGCAGAGAAGCAATAAACAGTATAGACTTTTGTGAGCAAGTACCAGATTGGAATGCGGAAGGCATGGTACTTAATGAAGAAATATCGCTTATCACTCAAACACAGAGAGAACTTCAACAAGTTATGTCTAATTATGTAGGTATAGTTAGAAGTAACCTTCGACTGCAAAAAGCATTCAAACGTACCAAACTCATATATGATGAAGTAGAAGAACTTTATAATCGTTCTGTGCTTACACCTCAGCTTTGTGAGCTAAGAAATCTTATTGCTAACGCTTACCTTATAATAAGCATGGCAATAAAAAGAAAAGAGAGCGTAGGACTACATTACAATATCGATTATCCTCCTAAGAAATAGCTACCAATTTATTGGTTCTATATTGTTTGCAGAAAGGTAATTGTTTGTTTTGGAAAAGTGTCTGTTGCCAAAAAATCCTCTGTACGCTGATAGCGGAGAAGGATGAACGGAAGTAAGCACAAGATGTTTTGTCTTATCAATAAGACTACTCTTTTTTATCGCAAAACTTCCCCAAAGAATAAAGACCAGATGTTCTTTTTCTTTGCTAAGAATATTTATCACATTATCTGTAAATATCTCCCAGCCAAAATTCTGATGAGAAGCCGCTCTGTGTTGTTCAACGGTTAAGGTACTATTAAGCAACAAAACACCTTGCTTTGCCCAACGAGTAAGGTCGCCATTTTTTTCTACCTTTATATTTAAATCACTTTCTATCTCCTTATATATGTTTTGCAAAGAAGGCGGCAAAGCTATTCCCTCAGGAACAGAGAAAGCCAAACCATGAGCTTGACCTATCTCATGATAAGGGTCTTGACCTAAGATTACGACCTTAACCTTTTCAAAAGGGCAGAGATTAAAGGCATTAAATATCAAGGAACCTTTAGGAAAAATGATTTTTGTCTTATACTCTGCTCTAACCTTATTTACAAGTTCCTCAAAATAGGGTTTATCAAATTCAGTTTGCAGAACTTTTTTCCATGAATTTTCTATCTTTACTTCCATAATCTTAAATCTGGTTTAGCAAGCTGTTTATCTCCTCCAAAGAAGTACTATGCACAAAAGGTCCTTCATCAATGTTTAATCCCTTACACAAGTATTTCGCAAATTCTTTCATCTTACCCAAAACAAGTCTCTCGTTATAGGACCTGAGAGTGGCTATAAAATTCTCTTCAACATCTTTTATAAAAGGTTTTAGGAGTATGTCTTTTTCGGCTGGCATGCCTCTTATTTCAAAAGCGAGCAAAGGATTTCTCAAAACTCCTCTACCTATCATCCAATGCTTTATAAAAGGAAATCTCATTTTTAAGTTTGAAAAATCCTCAACGGAAAAAATATCTCCATTATATATTACGTTGTGTTTGATTTCGTTGGCTAAGTAATCAAATTCATCAATATCAACACTACCTCCGTAGAAATCAATAGCTTTTCTCGGATGAATGCAGACGCTTTTCAAAGGTAGGGAGTTGATTACCAGCACAAGTTTTCTACAATCCGAACTGTCTTTCACTCCTAAACGAACCTTTATGGATACTTGCAAGGTTGTGTCTTTAAGAATAGTTTCTATTATTTCCTGAATGGAATCAGGATTTGTAAGCATTCCTGCTCCACGACCACGAGACACTATATCTTTCTTTGGACACCCCATATTAAGATTTACCTCTCTGTAGCCAAGACTTTCTATTATTTTGCAAGTGTTAAGTATATATTCCCTGTTGTTGCCTATCACTTGAGGTACAATAGGAATAGAATTCTCGTTATCTTGTGGGAGAATATCTTTAAAGTGAATACTCTTGACATCCGTTTTGTTTGACGTTGCCGAAATAAAAGGGGTTATAGCGTAGTCAAAACTCTTTGGAAAAAACTTTTCGAAGCTTTTACGAAAAAATAAAGAAGTAAGGTTCTGCATAGGAGCAAGAATCAACCTATCTTCCGAAGAAAATAAAGAAGTAAGAAACACAAGTGTATCTACTTTCTTCTGTTTAGGTAAAATAGCTCTTAATTCCATAATGCTTTATTATTAATAATTTCCACTAAAAGACACTGCTTCATTCAAAGTCTTGACAAGAGGAAATGACTTTTTACATTCTTTTTTCAGGTATTCTATTAAATCTTTTCTTAATAAGGTTTCTTCACTGAGGTCTTGTCTCAAGATATAGGATTTCAAACGTATCAAATCATCAAACTCACTCTCTGGAAAACCTTTTGGATTTTTCTTTAAAGAAGGATTGTCTTTAAACGAAAAGCCTTTTGCCTTTGAAATGAATTTTCTGTAATTTGCTCCATCATTATAAATATCTTCCCTTATCATCTGCAACATCTCCTTATCTGGCATAAAACATCCGCAATACAAAGCTGAGCCTCCTGTTCCGTCTTCCCAAATAGGTTCAATATGGAAGTAATATCCTGCCTTCCAAGATTTCTTCCCTCCAGGACAGACATAAACACCAAAATGAGTCTTATAAGGACTCTTATCCTTAGAAAAACGAATATCTCTATAAAATCTATAAATACAATCTTTTATGGTAAGATGTCTTACACTTTCATCAAACTCACAAATACTTTTCAAAAACCTTTCTGCAAGAGCATTGAACTTGGCACTCGCATTCTCGTATTCTGATTTATGAGCATGAAACCATTCTCGGTTGTTGTTAAGCCTTACGTCTGTCAAAAATCTTAAAATATCCTTCATCTTAAAAGTCTTTTTCCGCTTGCAAAGGTACAAAATATTTACGTTTCAATAGTTTTATCAAGCTATTTTTATTCGCTACATAACAGAAAAACCTTATTGCTTTCACAAGCAATAAGGTAAAAATAAAATATTATGAAAAAGAATTAAAACAAATTATTTTTTCAATGCTTCAGGTAACAATGTTACTTTTACAAACTCATCATGTTTCAAATATTTTGCTGCTGCTTGTTTCAAATCATCTGCAGTTACTGCATTAACAGCATTAGAATATTCTTCCATATTTGATATTTTCTCGTTGTAGATATGAGAACTCTTAATAACACTTGCCCAGAATGAGTTTGAAGATGTGTAAGAAGATTCTCTACGTTTGATAAGTTGTTCTTTAGCCTTTGCAAGGTTTTCTTCACTTGCTCCAATTTGAATCATCTCATCAAGTATTTCCCATGTAGCATTTTCTACCTTACTTACGTTATCAGGAGAACAACCATAGTAAGCAATCAATGAGAATTCAGGCTTAGGTTCTCTTTCATAGTCTGCTCCAATATAAGGAGAATATACTGAACCTAATTCTTCACGAACTTTTTCTGTTACTCTTATTTGAAGAATCTCACCCATAACATCAATAACCTTTCTTTCCTTAGCACCATCTACGAAAGATTTGTTCATAGCCAAAACAATAGTTGCTTTGTCCTCTGTTCCCTTATAAACTTTATCATCTACCTTTCCTTTTGCAAATTCAGGAGATAAGTCTTTCCAATTTTCAGTTTTTCCTGTTGAAGGAAGACCTCCAATGTATTTTTCTATCAAAGGCTTTATTTCATCAATTTTGAAATTACCTACGAATTCAAAAGTAAAGTCAGAAGCATTAGAGAATCTTTCTTTGAAGATTTTGTACATCTTTTCAATATTCAAAGAGTTGATTTGTTTTTCTGTAGGAATAGATATACTTCTCTTATCATTTGGATACATACTCTTTTGAAGTTGTAGAGAGAATTGAGTTTCAGGGTTGTTTAGTATAGTTTTTAGTTGAGAACGTAGGTTCTCAATTCTTACGTCCAAAACTTCTTTATCTTTGTTAGGGTGAGTGAAATACATATAAATATATTGTAGTAATAACTCAAAGTCTTTTGGAGAACAGTTCCCGTTTATTCCTTCACGTAAAGTAGAAATATAAGGTTCTGTGCCAAAAGAGTGTTTCATTTGGAATTTTTGTAGTTGGTTGTGATTCATTTCACCTATACCAGAACCGTCTATAATTCCTGCTGCCATTTGAACATTAAACAAATCAGCGTCAGAGTAAAGAGAAGATCCACCATTTGACCAAGATTGTAGAAGGATTTCATCATCTTTCAAAGTAGTAGATTTAAGTATAACCTTAGCTCCATTTGACATTGTCCATTCTGTGTAGTCAAATTCAGTATTTTTTGTTTCACTCTTTACTTTTCCTGCTTTCACTTCGTTTTCATATGCAAAGAAAGGAACCTCTTTATAAGTATCTACGTATGGTTTTGTTTTCAAGTTCTTAGCATTTTCAATAATTTTTCTTACTTCTGCTTCTGTAGGAACTTTCAAACCTTTTCTTTCTGGCATAGTTATTTCACAGATAATATTCTCTTCAGTAATCCAATCTTTTGCCAAAGCGTTGATTTCTTCCAAAGTTATTCCGTCTATAAGGGCTTTTGCTGTTCTGTATTCCCATCTTGCACCAGGAACAGGTGTTCCGTTAAGGAAATTATCAACAAGTCTTTCTGCCCAAGTAGAATTATAAGTCTTGTTTGCTTCTTTTGAAGCTCTTTCATATTGTTCTAATAGGGATTCTTTTGCACGGTCAAGTTCTGTTTGAAGGAATCCGTGTTGAATAACTCTTTGGTTTTCTTCTAATAAAGCTTTCAAAGCGTCAATTACTTTACCGTCTTTTGCTCCAGCACGCATAACATAACCTCCCATTGTTCGAGCTAAGTAAGAAGGAGCATAACCTGAAATAGCGTACATATAAGGACAACCTTTCTTTTGCGCTTTTTCAGAAAAACGATTGCTAAGCATGTGTTCGTAAAGATTTACCATAAGTTCTTGATTACGGAAATCTCCAACAGTTTTCATGTGCCAAGCAGGGTGTTTGTAGATTATTTCAATAGAATTGCTTGATGCCTCTTTATCTGTAGCAATAGCAATCAATGGTTCTTTATTATCAGGAACACCATATTCTGGTCTTTCCAATGGAGTAGAAGGTTTTTCATTCATTGAGAAATAATCCTTTACCTTTTGTTCCATTTCGTCAGCATCAAAATCTCCAACAATAATTAAAGCTTGGTTATCTGGACGATACCATTTTTTGTAGAAATCACGAATAGAAGAATATTTGAATGTCTTTAGGTTTTCTACTGTTCCTATAGGAAGACGTTCCGCATAACGGCTACCTTTAAAAATAATAGGCCAAGTTGCTCTACGCATTCTTTCTTGAGCTCCTTGTCCTAAACGCCATTCTTCTATAATAACTCCTCTTTCATCATCAATTTGTTTGTCGGTCATAAGCATACCACTTGCCCAACCGTCTAAAACTTTCAATCCAAGGTTAAACAATTCTGGTTTGTCTGTAGGAAGAGTAAGAGTATAAACTGTTTGGTCAAAAGCTGTATAAGCATTATCATCTCTACCAAATGTTATACCATTCTTTTGTAATTCACTTGTAAGTTCATTACCAGGGAATTGTTTTGTACCGTTAAATCCCATGTGTTCAGTAAAGTGAGCAAGTCCAAGTTGGTCTTCTCTTTCAAGAATAGAACCTGCATTTACTGCTATTTGGAACTCAGCACGTTTTTCAGGCATTTTATTAGCCTTAATGTAATAAGTCATACCGTTATCTAACTTTCCGTATCTAACAGTACTTTCTAATTTAATTTCTTTGCTAAGGTCTGTTTTCTTGTTGTCTTTCTTTGTACCTTGAGCAAAGACACTTAAACCCAACATCAAGCAAAGTCCAAGTGTAAATAGTCTTCTGTACTTCATTTGTTTTAATTTTTTATTGATTATTACTTAATTATTTTCTAACTGAAAATGAGTTGCAAAATAACAACTTTTTTTTCATTTAGGCAAATTATTTGCTATTTCTTTACTCTATAACAAATAAAAAAACTAAAAAGTTACAAGTCCTGCTACAATTTTTCACATTTTTTCACGTTTTTTTATAAATAAACCAAAAAAGTTATTTAATATGAGTATAAAAGGAACAAAAACAGAAAAGAACATAATGACTTTCTTCGCTGGAGAATCTCAAGCTAAGAATCGTTATACTTTCTTTGCAAAACAGGCTAAGAAAGAAGGTTATGAACAAATAGCTGCAATTTTCACCGAAACAGCATTACAAGAAGAACAACATGCAAAACTTCTATTCCGTATGTTAGAAGGTGGAACATGTGAAATCACTGCATCTTTCCCTGCAGGAGTTATCGGAACAACAAAAGAAAACCTTAAAGCCGCAGCTGAAGGGGAAAACGAAGAATGGACTGTAGGCTATCCCGAAGGAGCAAGAATAGCTGAAGAAGAAGGCTTTGAGGAAATAGCTAAAAAATTCCGTCTTATAGCATCAGTAGAAAGAAGACACGAAGAAAGATACCTTAAACTTCTTGCTCGTTTGGAAAAAGGCGATGTTTTTTGGTCAGAAGAAGAACAGTGTTGGATTTGTAGAAATTGTGGCTTCAGATTCAATGGAGTTAAGGCACCTGAGACCTGCCCTTGCTGTGATCATCCACAGGCTTATTTCGAAAGAGAAGCAACTAACTATTAATCAATAGATATTAACTAACAAATTAACGGAAAAAGCAAAGCCTTTTCCGTTTTTTGTTTTGTAAAAACTTAACCTAAATTATAGAAAAAATAAAACGAAGATTTAAGTCTAAAAAGAGTTGATTTTAAAAATTTAAAACCAAGTCTTTTCACCCTAAACATCAAGATTTAAAAAATTAAAACGAAGACTTTTTTCATCAACTCTTTTTCTTGATTTTATTGTATCATTTCCTACCAATAAAAAACACTGCAAGAAGTGAAAAGAACTTGCAGTGTTTATGTTTATTGTTGAATGATAGATTTTTATGTATGGAATATAAACATAGACATCAAAACGTATGTTCCTGCACCTGCAAGATAACCAAGCAAAGCCCAAATAGAGATATGCTTCAAATACCATACGAAGTCTATCTTTTCCATTCCCATAACAGCAACGCCTGCTGCCGAACCTATGATTAGAAGAGAACCACCTGTACCTGCACAATAAGCAAGGAATTCCCAGAATGCTCCGTCCATAGCAAAATGTCCTGCTGGAGCAATATCATACATACCCATTGCAGCTGCAACCAATGGAACGTTATCCACGATTGAAGACAAAGCACCGATGATTAAGTCTGTCAAATAGAAGTTACCTAATCCGTCCAAGCCTTGTGCCAACAGTCTTAAATGACCTGCGGAAGACAAACAGGAAACAGCCATCAATATACCAAGGAAGAACAGAACAGAAGGAGTATCTACGCGTGTAATAACTGTGCCTATGTTCATACGCTGATAAACCTCAGGACGACGTTTGTGCATAAGTTCCGTTACAATCCAAAGAACACTCAAGCCAAGCAATATTCCCATATAAGGAGGAAGATGAGTTATGGTCTTGAATACAGGAGTAAATACAAGAAAACCTACACCTATGCCAAGAACTATTTTACTTTGAAGCTTAGAAATCAAAGAAACTGAACTTCCTGTCTGAACCTCAGGAGTCTTTTCCAATTCTCCTTTAAGCATGGTAGAAATTCCAAGAGTAGGAACTATCAAACAAACTATAGAAGCAAGTAATGTTTCTTTTATAACTCCTACAGCAGAGATATTCCCTTTAATCCATAGCATAATAGTAGTAACATCACCTATAGGAGACCAAGCTCCACCTGAGTTAGCTGCTAATATTACTGCTCCACCAAATAACCAACGGTCCCTTTTGTCAGAAACTAATTTTCTAAGTAAAGCACACATAACAATAGAAGTTGTCAAGTTGTCCAAAACTGCTGACATAAAGAACGTAAGAATAGAAATAACCCAAAGAAGTTTTCTTTTACTCTTGGTAGTTATTCTATCCGTAATGATAGAAAAACCTCCGTGTTGGTCAATAGTTTCTACTATTGTCATAGCACCAAGAAGGAAGAACAGAATTTCTGCTGTATCTCCAAGGGCTTCAATCAACACTCCATGATTTTCACCAGCGTGAAAGCCACCGATTGCAACATAAAGTGTCCACATCGCAACAGCAAGTAACAAAGCCGTTGCTGATTTGTTGATTTTAAAGGTATGCTCCATTGCGATAAAGAAGTATCCTATCACAAAGACAACAACCATAACTATCATAGCACTTGTCATAATTATTTTTTTGTTTTAATTAATAAAAATAGTGTTTCTAAAAAGAAAGTGCAAAGATAAGTCTTTTTATTTTCTTTACAACAAATAAAAAGATTTTTTTCCTTTACGGTATGGTTTAAGTCTTTTTTTTGACGAATGTTATAAGCAGATTAATGTTTTTCTTAATTTATAAAAAAACACTAAATTTGCAGTTTGTAATTACACAATTGAATTATGGTAGAAAACAAAATATATACAATGGGTCTGGATGTCGGTTCTACGACAGCAAAAGTTGTGGTGGTAGATGATGAAGACCAAATTGTTTATTCTTCTTATCAAAGGCATAATGCTGATATTAAAGGCTCGGTAAAAAACATTCTTTCCTCTATAAAACAAAGACTTGGCGACATAAAAACACATCTTACACTCTCAGGTTCTGCTGCAATGGGATTAGCTGAAAGATGTTCTTTTGCTTTTCTGCAAGAAGTTATGGCTTTGAATAATTACGCTAAGAGTATTAAAAATTCCCTACACACAATTATTGACATAGGAGGAGAAGATGCAAAAATCATCTTCTTGGAAAAGGATGCCTTGCCTGATATGCGTATGAATGGCAACTGTGCAGGAGGAACGGGGGCTTTTATTGACCAAATGAGTGCAATACTTAATCTTTCTATTGCAGATATGGATGCAATGGCTCAAAGAAGCACAAGACTTTATCCCATAGCTTCACGTTGCGGAGTTTTTTCTAAAACAGATGTTCAAACTCTTATTGCAAGAAATATACCTGTTGAAGATATTTGTGCAAGTATTTTTCATGCTATTGCAGTACAAGTTGTCAGCGCTTTGTCAAGAGGAAAAGACATAAAAGAAAAAATACTCTTTGCTGGAGGACCTCTTACTTTTATAAAAAGCCTTAGAAAATCCTTTTTAGAATATCTTAACATAACAGAAGAGGCTCTTATAAATGTTGAAAACAATAATCTTTTGGTTGCTAAAGGTTGTACTTTCAATAAAAAAGGAGAAGTCTTTACACTCTCTGAAATAGAAGAAAAACTTAACTCTAACCACACTACAACAATAACAAAAGCCAAAGGATTGCCAGCTATCTTTTCTTCTCAAGAAGAATATACTTCTTGGCTTGAAGATAAAAAGAAATTTGGAGATAACTCTGTCTCTATAAGTAATTATAATGGAAATGCTTTTCTTGGAATTGACTCTGGAAGTACTACTACAAAAATTGTTCTTTGCGATGAAAATGAGAACATACTATTTAAGTATTATAACAAAAATGAAGGGAATCCTATAAACGCAGTAATAAAAGGTCTTAAACAACTAAAAGAAACTATTGAAAAAGAAAATGCAAAACCTGTTATATGTGCAGGATGTTCCACAGGTTATGGTGAAGATTTAATAAAAACAGCTTTTTCTCTAAACCACTCTATTGTTGAAACGATTGCACACTATACAGCTGCAAAACACATCTTACCTAATGTTGATTTCATTCTTGATATTGGCGGACAAGATATGAAAGCCATGTATATAGAAGATGGAGTTTTGAACCGAATAGAACTTAACGAAGCTTGTTCTTCTGGTTGCGGTACATTTATAGAAACATTTGCAAATGGCTTAGGATACAACGTAGAAGATTTTGCAAAGAAAGCCTTATTCACTAAAACTCCTTGTGATTTGGGAACAAGATGTACTGTTTTTATGAACTCTAAAGTAAAACAATATCTTAGAGAAGGAAGAACGGTAGAAGATATTTCAGCCGGTTTAGCCTATAGTGTTGTTAGAAATTGTTTATATAAAGTACTTAAACTTGAAGGCAAATCCTTAGGAGATAATGTTGTTGTTCAAGGAGGAACAATGAAAAACGACAGTGTTGTTAAAGCCTTGGAAAATCTTTTACAGAGAAAAGTATATCGTTCTACTTCTCCTGAACTTATGGGAGCGTATGGTTGTGCTTTAAATGCAAAACAAAACTTTACAGGAGAGAAAACTCTGAACTTGGATTCTCTTATTAATTCCACAACATATACAATCAAACAACTTACTTGCAAAGGTTGTGAAAATTCCTGCTTAGTATCTGCATATAAATTCCAAAACAACAACACTTATTATTCAGGCAACCGCTGCGAAAAAATATTCACTTCGTCAGGTAAAGCAAATAAGAAAGGTAACAATATATATAAGTATAAGTTTGAAAAAACATTTAAAACTTATTCTTTTACCACTCCAATAAAAGCAAAAATAGGTATTCCACGAGCCTTAAATATGTTTGAAGACTATCCTTTTTGGGCGAGTCTTTTTGCAGGATGTGGAATAGAAACAGTTTTAAGTGATGTTTCTTCTTACTCCATATATGAAAAAAGTCTTAATCAGGTTATGAGTGAAAATATATGTTTTCCTGCAAAACTTACTCACTCACATATAGACAATCTTATCAATAAAGGAATAAAACATATATTTTTTCCATACGTTGTCTATGAAAAATCATCTTTGGAGAAAGAGAATAATACTTATAACTGTCCTATCGTTTCTTCTTATAATGTAGTAATCAAACACCTCAAGAAAAAGTATAAAGATATTCAAATTGACAACCCTGTTTTCTCTTTTAAAGATGTTGATTTGCTGAAAAAGAACTGCAAGGAGTATATCTGTAAAAAATTTGATATCTCTCCTTCTGTCTTTGAAAAGGCTTTCACTATTGCTCTGAAAGAAAAAGAAAATTTTGAAAAAGATCTTTATAATAAAAATATAGAGTACTACACTCAAGCAAAACAAGACGGTAATATAGTAATACTTCTTGCAGGCAGACCTTATCATACCGATGATTTGATTCAACACTCAATAGGAGAAATTGCTTCTTATTTAGGAGCTACAATAATAAATGAAGATATAGCAAGATACAGCGACTTTTCAAAAAATGATAATTCTTTCATCGTTTCTCAGTGGTCATATATAAACAGAATAGAAAACGCAGCTTTCTTTGTGGCTAAAGAAAACAACAATATTAATTATGCTCAATTAACTTCTTTTGGTTGCGGTCCCGATGCTTTTCTTTTAGATGATGTACAGGACATTCTTAAACGTCATCATAAGTCTGCTACATTTCTAAAAATAGACGACATCCAAAATCCCGGAGCATTAAAACTTAGAATCCGCTCTTTGATAGAAAGCATAAAGATGAGTGATTCTTTAAATAACTTATCACAGAATACTATTGCTTTCAAAGATACTAAAGATTTCTCCCAAGAAGAGAAACATAGGACTATTCTTGCTCCATTCTTCACTTCTTATATTTCTCCTTTCTTACCAGAACTGTTTAAGATAAACGGTTATGATTTGGAAGTGCTTCCTTTAAGCGATGAAATGAGTGCTGAAGAAGGAATAAAATATGCTAACAATGAGGTTTGCTACCCTGCAACTCTTATCGTTGGAGACGCTATCAAGGCTCTGAAAAGTGGAAAATACGACAGAAACAAAATAGCCTTTGGAATTACACAGACGGGAGGACAGTGCAGAGCTACAAACTATTATGCTATACTTAGAAAAGCTTTTGTGGATGCAGGCTTCGAAGATGTTCCTGTTATAAGTGTAAATTTCGGAGAAAATACCGCTAAAAAGCAAGACGGATTTAAATTGAATTGGACAAAAACCTTACCTCTTACTCTTAATGCTATCTTATTTGGAGATTGTCTTTCAAAATTGTATTGTTCTACTATCGTTCGTTGTGAAGATAAGAAACAAGTTGTAGAATTGCGAGACGATTACATCCAAAAAGCAAAACAACTTATTCTACAAAAAAACAACAAAGGATTTCTTCCTCTTTTGACAATGGCAGTAGAAAAGTTTAATTCTTTACTTCCTAAAGAAAATATAGACAGAAAAAAGGTTGGCATCGTTGGTGAAATATACTTAAAATATCATCCTTTTGCTAATCATTATGTACAAGAATGGCTACTTGAACAAAACATAGAAGTAGTTCCGCCAAATCTTATGACTTTCTTTATACAGACTTTTGTGAATCGCAAGGTCAATAAACAAAATAATATAGAAAAACTTTCTACACCTCAATTTATTATGGACTTTTTCTACCATAAGATAAACAATAAACTGAAAAAGTTCAATAAAACTATGTCTGCTTTCAGATACTATGAGCCATTGGATAACATCTTTGAGTTAGCAGAAAAAGCAAAAGGCATTCTTCCTCTCTACTCTCAGTTCGGAGAAGGTTGGTTGTTGCCTGCGGAAATTGTTCATTTGGTAGAAAACGGTGTGAATGCCGTTGTATCTTTGCAACCTTTTGGTTGTATTGCCAACCATATAATAAGTAAAGGTGTAGAAAACCGTATCAAAGAACTGTATCCTAAACTAAACTATTTGGCTTTGGATTTTGACAACAGCGTTTCTGAGGTCAATATCAAAAATCGTCTTATGTTAATGTTAGAAAACATGGAATAAAACTTTAAGTTTATGAATGATATTTTTGTAGAAAAATTTGGAGGGGCTTCTGTCAATAGTGCTAAAGCAGTAAAAAATGTAGAGACAATCCTTAAACTATCCGAAAAAAAGCGAATTGTAGTTATCTCTGCTATGGGAAAAACGACCAATCACTTGGAGAACTTAGTAAATAACTTCTTCAACAAAAAGGATATTGAAGAAGAATATTTCTACATCCTAAACTATCACACACAACTCATTGAAGAACTTTTTAATAATCTTGATGCTTCTACTGCACTATCAAAATTGCAAGAGCTATGTAGAGAACTAATAAACAGACTTAACAGCCTTTCCTCTACAGACTACAACTTCCTCTATGACAGCATAGTCTCCTTTGGCGAAAGAATCTCAACGATGATTGTTTCAGAGTTTCTTAATCAAATTGGACTTAAAAACATTCTTCTTTCAGCCAAAGATATAATAAAAACAGACAACAACTATAGGGATGCAAACATAGACTGGATGGCAACTCAACACGCTGTTGAGCAAAATCTTCTACCTCTTTTTTCCTGCTATGATACTATAATAGTACAAGGTTTTCTTGGTGGTACAAAAGAAGGACTTTTCACTACACTCGGAAGAGAAGGCTCGGATTATTCTGCTTCTATCTTAGCACATTGTACAAAGGCTTTAAGTATGACTATCTGGAAAGATGTTCCAGGACTTTTGAATGCTGACCCAAAACGCATAAAACAAACAACCAAACTTTCTTCTGTCCCATATAGAGAGGCAATAGAATTATCTTATTATGGTGCAAGCATAATACATCCTAAAACTATTAAGCCAATAGAAAATCTTTCCATACCTTTATATATTAAATCCTTTGTCTCTCCTTTGGATAAAGGCTCTGTTATTTGTGATAAGCAAGAATTGATTCCTAAGGTTACTAACTATATTTTCAAAGACAATCAAATTCTTCTCTCTATTTTTCCCAAAGACTTTTCTTTCATAGGAGAAAAAAACATAGCTATCATCTTTAGCATCTTAGCTAAAAACAAAGTAAAAGTAAATCTTATGCAGAACTCTGCAATATCGTTCTCTTTATGCTTTGATGAAAACAGAAACATTCTTCCACAACTCTTGGACGATTTACAAGAATACTACAACGTAAAATACAATATATCCCTACAACTTATAACTCTAAGACACTACACTCCTGAGGCTGTAGAGTCAGTCCTGAGAAACAAAAAAATACTTATTGAACAGAAAAATCGTACCACTGCCCAATTTTTAGTAGAAGATATAGAATAAAAAGAAAGTAGCAGTTGTTATTAGACAACTGCTATTCTCTTTCAATAATGTTTAAAAGTTCTACCTCTTTATATGTTTTAATTGTTCTTTAGAATAAAAGAGTTTAGGTTTTATTGTTGAAAGAAAAGACAGTTCTATTTCATCTCTCTCTTCTTGATTACAAGCTAATATACCTGAAGGTTGCAATATACCTTTTTCATCTACACAAGCAAACTCCAAATCTCCTTCCTCATTTTTCAAAAGTGTATAACCATCAAGGCTTTCAAACCAATGCAGATGTTCATCGCCTTTAAGATAATATGTAAGTGTTTTGCCATTGGGTTGAACAATAGTATGCCCACGAGGGTCAGCAGGGACACCGTATGCTGAATTAAGACAGACAATAGCAAAAACAAATACACAAAGTCTTAAACAAAGTTTCATATTTTTACATTTAGGAATATTCCGTTACTCAATAAATCTCTTATCCCAATAAGGAAATACATCTGATAGTTCTCCTGAATAGTAGAAATCAAATCCTATCGCTCCAAAAGTATATACCTTGCCATCAACAGTAATATGAGAACCACCACATACAGGATTTGCTTTAGGCTCACTTTGAGAAAAGCCTACATTAAACAAAGTAAAGAGAACATCAGGGCGATTTGTTATATCATAACCTGCCCTTTTCCATTGATTACGTGTTTGATGAATAATACAACCTGTATATATATATGAATAAGTATGGTCATGATAATTTACCAGTCTTCTAATACGAGTAGAATCGCCTGCATAACCACCCTCATAATCTAAGATATGCTCATATTTTTCTCCCATATAGTACGGAGAGTTCTTGTCTTTAAGATTATGTTCTACCTGTGCTGCTGTAAAATCTTTAATACCATTAACACCAAAAGAGAACTGACTTTGAACAGACAAAACCTTTACAGGTCCAAGATACTTCTTGTACATCTCTCTTTTAGAGTTAAACAAACGTATTTGCTCTCCTACTAAACAACCTACTATCATACGAGGTTCAACACCCGTTATCTTGGCTGCTTTGTTGATAGCGGCAGAGTCTTTTATGATACTTTCTTTCAAAGCTTGCCACTCTGGAGCATTCATCCAAGTAATAACATTAACATTATTACCTTTTACAAAACTGTTTCCAAAAATTTTTCTACCCTTTTCAAGACTTGACTTGTAAGCATCGTTATCTTTTAGATACAACTCACATGCTTTAATCATCTGAGAAAATTGTACATCATTCTTTGAGTTTCTTAGTCCATTGATAATTAACTCAGCATTATGAGGATAAAGTTTGCCAAGTGCTACAAGCTTCAGATAATCATCAGCACGAAAGACAAACTTTCCGTCTTTTGCATCTGCGTCTTCTCCTTCGGTAACTTGAGCCAAGTATCGTGTGTTTTTATCCACCATTCCTCTGTTATTGGTTAGTCCAAGTTCATATACTGCCCAAGCACCAAAAACTCCGAAACCGAAAATAGCGAAACCATACAACAGTACTCGCCAAACGATTCTTACAGGTTTTTTTTGTATAAATTCCTTAAAATTCATTGCATTCAAAAGTTTTATTTAATTTGTGTTTATTTATATTTATAGTGTCTATTCTTTTAGCGGAGGAAACTTATCTTCAAATTCCTCCAAGCTTATAGCATCTTCCAATGAGTATTCCCCTATCTTGGTTCTGCAAAGTCTGTTAAGATAGGCTCCACTCTGCAACTCCAGACCAAAATCTCTTGCTATAGAACGGATGTAAGTCCCTTTAGAGCAAGCAATACGAAAATCCACCTTTGGAAGATTTATATTGCTTAATTCAAAATCAAAAATCTCTATATCTTTTTCTTTTATTTCTGGACTTAATCCCTGCTTTACGTATGAATAAGCTCTTTTGCCGTCTATCTTTATTGCAGAGAACAAAGGAGGAACTTGTTTTTGCTTGCCAAGAAAAGATTTAGCGGTTGAAAAAAGAAGTTCATCGTTTATATGCTCTAAAGGATAGGTTGCATTGACAGGTTGTTCTCTATCATAGCTTGGAGTTGTTGCACCAAGAGTAAAGGTACCAATATATTCTTTTCGTAATCCCTGAAACTCTTCTATCCTTTTAGTGTATTTACCTACACATACAATAAGCAAGCCTGTGGCTAAGGGGTCTAAAGTGCCTGCATGCCCTATCTTAAACTTCTTTTCTCCTGTATGCTTACAAAGAATATACTTCATCTTTTTCACAACCTGAAAAGATGTCCAAGTATAAGGCTTGTCAATCAAAAAGAATGCTCCTTCTTTAAAGTCCATAGGATAGAATAAAAAGAATTTATGCTGTTATATCAGCACTTACTACTCCGCAAACAAAAAGAATAATCATAACGATACCTGCTAATATACGGTAATAGCCAAAGGCTTTGAAACCATACTTAGAAAGGAAACTGATAAAAAACTTTATCGCTATTATTGCAACAATAAATGCAACAATATTACCTATGATAAGAACGGTAAGATTATTCATCAGAAGTTCTTTCCCTGAAGGTTCAAGGAAAAGCTTTAACAACTTATATCCGCTTGCTGCTGCCATAGTCGGAACAGCAAGAAAGAAAGAAAACTCTGCTGCGGTCTTACGAGAGAGTTTTTGTCCCATACCTCCAACTATTGTAGCCATAGAACGAGAAACACCAGGTATCATAGCAATACATTGACAAAGACCTATCATAAAGCTCTTCTTATAAGTAATGGTTTGGTCTTCTTGTGGATGATGAAACCATTTGTCAACAAAGAGCATAAACACGCCACCTAAGACCAAGACTATTGCTATAACCAACGGGGTTTCCAAAAGGCTATCAATATAATCAGATAACAAAAAGCCGAATACTGCCGCAGGAATAAAGGCTATGAGCAGTTTCCAATAGAATTCCAGACTCTGAAGAAACCTTTTCCAATATATAACCAAGACTGAAAGTATGGCTCCGAACTGAATGCAGACCGTAAACATCTTTACGAACTCATCACTCTTCACTCCCAAAACAGCCTGCGTAAGAATCATGTGTCCGGTGGAAGAAACAGGCAAGAACTCTGTCAATCCCTCAACAATAGATATTATTATCGCTTGAATATAGTCCATAAAAAAATATTTTTATTGTTCTGTTTCAGCCTGCTTTTTTGATGGTTTTTTCATGATAGCAAAAACCTCAACAACCAATCCTCCTACAATAAAAATAGGAGCAAAGACTAAACGTCTTGCATTGAATAATGCCATATTAAACTCATCAGGATTGTTACTACCTCCCCCAACTAAAAGAACATAACCGAGGATGATAAGCACAACACCTATTATCATCCACATATAGTTTTCTTTTGTAAAAGCAAATTGAAATTCAGGCTTGCTTTCTTTAAATCCCTTTGGAGAAATATTATTTTTCTTTGTAGCCATACTAATTATATAGTTTATAATTCTTAAGATTCATATTTCTTATTACTGCAAAATAGGAGAAAATAAAACTCAACACAACTCCTAATACTATTATTCCTATTGCAGACAAAATGTATATATTGTAGAATGAAGAAACATCAGGATAGTTTAAGATACTTAACATCCAAAACAAAACAGCTGCAACCAATACATCTGCTATCAGTCCCCCTACAAGTCCAAGCCATAAACCTTTAACCAAGAATGGTCTTCTGATATATGAAGGCTTTGCTCCCACAAGTTGCATACTGCGTATAAGGAGTTTTTTGTTTCTTATGGTCAAAGCAATAGTGTGATTTATAAGAGTAACTGAAATAAATATCAACGAAAGCAGAATAATTATAACAAGGTAACTTAGATTGTAATAGACGGTGTTGATTTTGTTAATCATATCGTCTCTATAATCAACCATCTCTACCTCTGGCTTTGACTCAATGGTTGTTATAAACTGTTTAATCTGTTTTACTTTCATCGCTTTGGCCTTAAGATGAACCTCCAAAGAAGCACTGTAAGGATTATAACCTTCTAATACATCCAAGTGATTTTCGCCAAAATCCTTATTCATCATCTGCGTAACCTCTTCCAGTGAGTGATACTCAACATTTTTTACAACGGGATTCTTCGCAACTTGTTTTTGAAGGTTCAAGCCGTCTTGCTCCGTTGCGTCTGTTGTCATATATATGGTGAAAGAAACGTTTTCCTTTATCTCGTTGCTAAGCACCCAAACGTGAAAAGAAAACAAACCTATAAAAGCAACGATAAAAAGAACCAAAGCAATACTCAATGCTGTAGAAAAATTGGCAGTAAATAATCTTGCCTTAGGATTCTTGTTGCTTTTCTTTTCGCTCATAACGTTAAAACTTTATATATCAAATTATACAAGTTGCAAAATTAAGAAAAATTATTTACACACCTGCAAAGAAAAACTGTTTTTATTATTAAGTTTCAGCCTAATGATTTGATTTATAAATTATTTATTATCCTAAGAAGAGAAAAAAGTTTTTTGCTTTGATACAAATTAGACAAAAGATTAGTATTTTTGCAAAATGAAAGGAGAAAAGAACAGCTTTTTTACTCAAGCAGATATAAGGAATCCAGGGATAGTAAATAAAGAGAATCTCAACAAAGACTTTTTCTTAGCTCGCAAACCTTTTGCTCATAAAGGCGATTTTGGTCATTGTCTTTTGATTGCAGGCTCTTATGGGAAAGGAGGTGCTTGTGTTCTTTCTGCCCTATCGGCACTTAGAACGGGTTGTGGCTTGCTAACAGTTCATATTCCTAAAAGATTATATAACATACTGCAAATCACAGTACCGGAAGCAATGGTCTGCTTAGATAAAGACGAAGAAGTTTTCTCTGTAATGCCCGATATTAATAAATACTCTGCCCTTGCAATAGGCCCCGGCTTAGATACAAGGAAAGAAAGCAAGGTCGCTCTTGTGGATTTTCTGAAGAGAAGAATTGAAAGTGAAGAATTAAAGAAGATTCCTCTTGTCTTAGATGCAGACGCTTTGAACTTACTTTCAACGGTTAAGAACTTCAAAGACTTGCTTTACGATAACATCATTCTAACTCCTCATCCTAAAGAGTTTGAACGCCTGTTTGGTGCTATGGCTTTAAAAGATAAGATGGAGTTTCTTCAAAAGTTTTGTCCCCAACACAGTATCAGCATAGTACTAAAAGGAGGTGTTACAACTATATGCACACCTACAGGCAGATTATTTTTCAACACCATTGGAAATCCAGGAATGGCAACAGCAGGAAGTGGTGATGTTCTCACAGGGATAATCCTTGGCATTCTCTCTCAAGGGTTTTCTGTTGAAGATAGTGCAAAGATAGGAGTGTATATTCATGCCTTGGCGGGAGATTTAGCGAAGGAAAACTTATCAGAAAAGTCTATGATTGCCAGAGATATAGTTGCTTTTCTTACTCAAGCTTTAAAATAATCAAGAAATGGAAAAAGAAGAGATAATACTTGGAATAGACCCCGGAACAAACATCATGGGTTATTCTTTTGTCAAGAAAACAGGTAAAAAGATAGAGGTCTTGGAAATGGATGTCTTGAAACTTGGCAACAAAGAAGAAATGGCAACAAGAATGAAAACTATCTTTGACTTTATAATAAAGAAGATAGATGTTTTTCATCCTGATATGCTTGCCTTGGAAGCACCTTTTTATTATAAGAATGTTCAGAGTATGCTTAAACTTGGAAGAGTGCAAGGGATATGCATTGCAGCAGGGCTTTCAAGAGATATACCTTTTACCGAGTTTCCTCCAAAACGAGTAAAACAATCTATCACAGGCAACGGCAATGCTTCAAAAGAACAAGTGATGAAAATGCTTCAGATGATGAAACTTATTGACGAAAATCCCAAATACTTAGATGCTTCCGATGCTTTAGCTGTTGCAGTATGCTATTGCACTCAGAGCAATCTGATGGAAACAGGTGTTAATGCCAAAATAACAAAACCTAAAACCAAGACTCTTTCTTGGGCAGCTTTTGTCAATGAACATCAAAACAGAGTAATAAAATAAATAACAGAATATCAATTATTTAACCTCAATCTTCGTTTTCGCAAAAAAAGAGTTGGTTTTAAAAAATTAAAACCAACTCTTTACACCCTAAACATCAAGATTTAAATTCTTAAAACGAAGACTTTTTTCATCAACTCTTCGTTTGCTTTTTTTATTAATTCTTAATTATTTTAGAAAATTATAATTCATACTATTTATAAGAAATTCTTAGTTTGTGAAATGATAGGTTATGGTTCCTTTTTGTAGTTCTGGAGCATCTGATTTTGATGTAAATTTAGCTTTTCTTGCTGCTTGTTCGCATTTTCTCCAAATATTAACATCCATTATCGTTGTTCCTTTTGCTCCTGCATGAGCTTCTTTAACGACACCGTCTTGATCTACCCTTATTTCCACAACCACATTGCCTGTCTCATTTTTATTCGTCTGCGGCTTTGGAAGAGATTTTACTCCTCTACCTTTAAGTGAATAACCACCTCCAGAGGTATTTGTTCCTGTTCCTCCTCCACCCGTACCATTATCTCCATTACCAAATCCACTCCCTGAACCATTTCCATTACCTTTGGTATTTTTGTTTTTACCAGGGAATAATGCATCGTTGTCGGTAGTTGGTTTATTATCTTTTTTGGTAGTCTCTTGTTTTGGTTTGTTTGGTTTGGCAGATATAGGGCTGCTCTCTTTTTGAGTAACCACACTTTCATCATCACTATCTGTTGGTTCTGAAACTTGTTCTTCTGCTTCGTCTCCACCTGCATCACCAAGCATTGCATTACCAACATCAGTAAGATCTCCAGAACTTATCTCCACACCTTGTTCTGGAGGAGGTGGATCCTGATAAGGCAAACCAAAAACAAAAAGCAACAAAACCAAAAGCAGATGAAACAAAACAGCTATCCCTCCGCTAATGAGTTTCTTTTTATTTTCCTTGTTTATCTGCATAATTACTTTTGATTTGGTGCTTGAGTAGCAAGAATTACTTTATGTTTTGTTCCTTGACGTTGATTGATATGATTTACAGCATCTATAACATGTACTACGCTCTGAACCTGAACAGTTTTGTCAGAATGCAGCTTAACCGTTCCTTCGTTTGTATTACTTAGCAGTTGTGTCAAGAAAGGTTCTAACTCGCTTAATGTCTTAGGCTGATTCTCCACAAAGAAATGTTCTTCTGCATCAATGGAGACTGTAACATTCTGTTTTGCCATTGTCTGTCCTGAGGAACTCTTAGGCAGAAGCAACTTTATTGCATTGGGACTGATAAGTGTTGATGTCAGCATGAAAAATATAAGCAACAAGAACACCAAATCCGACATTGAAGACGAATTGAAAGAAGGACTTATTTTGTTTCTACTCTCTAACATAAGGCTATCCGTTTTACGCTGGTTCGTGTAGTAAGTCCATAAACTCCATGGTGCGAGATTCCAAAATGAAAACCATCTTGTTTATCTTACCTACTATCAAACTATAAAGGAAAGAAGCAAGAAGACCGACAATAAGACCACCTACGGTTGTAACCATAGCTTCATAAATACCACCTGAAAGCATTTGAATGTCTATATTGTTGCCTGCATGAGCCATATCAAAGAATGCTTTAACCATACCTGTAACAGTTCCTAAGAAACCTATAGAAGGAGCAAGATTAGAAATAGTTGCTATCATGGAAACACCACTTTCCATTTTTGCTATCTCCATTTTACCTACATTCTCCACAGCTTGATTGATGTCGTTCAAAGGTCTTCCTAAACGAGACAATCCTTTGCCTATCATTCTTCCAATAGGAGAATCGTTAGCTTCGCATATATTCTTAGCACCTTGAAGGTCATTGTTGTGAATACAGTCTTTGACTCTATCCATAAAAACTGTAGCATCTTGTTTCAAGGCTTTGTTAAGAGTTATGTATCTTTCCACAAAAAGGTAGATAACGAAAATAGAAAGCAAAGCAAGAACTATCATTATCCAACCTCCCTTAGTTGCAAGTTCCCAGATATTAATACTTTCTGTTGTAACTTCTGATGCAGAAGAATTTACTGCACCTGCTGTGGCTGTCGCCGTTTGTAATAAAATACTTGATAAAAACATTTGTTTTTTGTTGTTTAAAGGTTTTTAGATTTAATATAGAAAACGTGGTTTCAAAAAATTTATTTTATAAGTACTATATTTTTTTACATTAATTTTCAGTCTGCTGCATAAAAAGAAGACTTCGTCAAAAAAGAGTTGGTTTTCAGAAAAAAAGTCTTGATGTTTATACCCTAAAGACTTGATCTTTTTTTCTGAAAACCAACTCTTTTTTAGTATTGTTTTAAGATATTGATTTTGTTGTGATTATATATATGAGATTTTGTTAAAATCAATACACATATTTTGAAAACATAGGTCCAAATAAGGAAGATATAGAGTAAGGTAATCTCTTCCAGATAGCATAATATATCTTTCTGTCTCTTATATTCTTATGTGCTTTTGAATAAGACCAATAGAGATTGCTTTCTGGTGCTTTCCAATGTTTTTTGTAGTTATGAACAGTGCTATTTCTTGTGCTTCGTCCAAAAGAATATTTACTTCCTCCTTTTTCTTTCACAAAACAAATCATAGCATAATGAAGAATGTAAGAAGTATAATAACTGTTGTATTCTCCTATTGTAGCAAACAATACATTCTCAAACAAATTATCATCCATATTGTAGAGCGTTGCTCCTCCTATAATCTTGTCGTTAAGCGTTGCTATAAAAACAATAGTCCGTTGTGTTTTTATTTGGCGAGCAATAAGAGACTTACTCATAGCCATAACTCCTATTTCTTTCATTCTTAGAGCGTATGCCTGATAGAATTTATTGAGTAATTTTTTGCTTGTGCCATACTCTATTTGTATTCCGTTCTTATAGGCTTTACGTATCTTCCTTTTTACATCAGAAGGAAACAAATCCCAAATATTTTCTTTGCTATCTATATGTAGTATAGGATTTATTTTATCAGAATATATATATTGGCTATGACCTATAGTATCACGTATTTCCCATGGAGTCTTGCCTGTAGATATTATATTGCCATCCTCACTTTCAAAAAGTTTAAAAGGAGCTGTCTTTCTGTCTGTTATTCTATTTTCTAAAATGGCTACTGAATGATAAGGCAATGCTATCCAACGTTTAAAACATTTGCACATAAGAAGTGTTTTTCTTTCACCTTCTTTTGTTGTGTAAGGTATGCGAACAATACGTTTCTTATATACTTTTTCAAAATCTTCTATGAATTGGTCTGCATTCTGTAATTCAATCATAAGTCATCTTTATGTTTTAAGATTGGAAATATCCCTCTATTCTTCATCAACCATTTGTGTTCCGTGAGGATTTATTATGGTAACACTATCAAAAAGTTCATTAGCAGTCATTCCGTCTCCGAAATCTTGTCCATTTTCTGTATATCTTCTTATCGGGTTATTGGAATAGACTATTTTTGCAGATTTATCCCAATAAAGATCTTTACAATACATAGTATCTTTATTGTTATAGTTGATAATGCGAACAGAATCCCTCAAATAAACAAGGTCTGACCCTTGATGATCTATTGCATAATTAGCAGTAAGTAATGCTTTATCTGTCATATTATCATTAAAAAACAAGACTCTGATTCCTTTTGGAAATATCGTTCTTGCACTATCACCGCCATAGGATTCTACAATGGTAGAAGTAAGATAGGCTTGTACTTGTCCATTATCACTCTTATATAAAGAAATATCATGCATAACCTGTGTTGGTTTGGTATAGAAATCCTTATTTTCTTTTCCAAACCAATCTTCGTTGCAGGAGTAAAAAATAAAAACCAATACGAACAGAATACAAAGGTATAATGTTCGTATTGATTTATTAGTATATTGTTTATTGTTCATTATCTTGTTCTTACTGTAGCAGAACCTCCTATCCAGCCACCAACAGCAACACTTCCACCAGCACTTCCACCATTAAAGAACAAGTCTTCTTTAGTTGGGAAACGTCCATGAGCTGCATTCATCACTCTGTTTGCATCCGCTGCTACTGAAGGGTCAAGAGATTTTGCTCTTGCTGCCTCATCGTATGCTGCAAAAGCTGCATTTTGTCCTGGAGTTGCAAGATACATATTTGCAATAAGTAGAGTAGCTTTGCCCGATAAAGACTTATCATAATTCATTGCTCTTCTTGCGGCTTCTCTCGCCGATGAATAAGTTTTTGCTTTGAATAAGGCTTGTGCTAAACCTAAAGCAGCTTTTGCCTTAGTGCTTATTTCTGGAGCAGTTTTTTCTGCTTCTTCCAAATATTTTGCAGCCTCTGAATATTGTTCTTTTGCAAGAAGCATCTGTCCCATAAGAGAAGCACTTCTTGGAGTTGGTTGCAGTTTGTGAAGATTTTCAGTAGCTTTTAGGAATAACTCTTCTCTCATACATCCCTTACGTTCCAAGTTTGTTGTTATCTTTTTCAACAAATCTATATCGTTAGGATTGTTATTGAAACGATTTTCATATATAGGCACTATCTTTTCACAAGAAGCAAATGGTTCTATCAATGTCTCCAAAGCAGCGATATTACTACGAGTATTGTCTAATTCTTTTTGCAGTTTCTCCATTTTCTTGGTATCATTGACTTGAGTAGCGGCATCTAAATCATTAGAAGTTTGAGTCAATGAAGCTTCCATAGTTTCTGAAGCATAATCATAAACATCAAACAAAATAGACATCTGCTCATTGTCAGCTTTTATTGCTTTAAGATAATCTATTGTAGCTTGAAGGTATAGCACACAATATTGTTGATCAAGGTCTGCACCTCCTTTTTCAGCAGCCTGCTTATATAGATTATAAACTGTTGTTACTTCATTTTGTTTATATTGAGCATAAAGCTGAGCTTTTCTTGCTATGTTATTTGCCTCATCTCCAAAGGCTTCTGTTCTTTTATCGCAGAGCCAAAGCATATCATTAAAATATTGCTCTCTTTGTTCTACTGTTGTTGCAGAAGCATAGAGATTAGCCAATATATTGTTACCTCTTACGTAGGTATTTTTATATGCAGCAGGGCACAACTCAACAACCTTTTTCCATGGTTCGTAAGCATCAGCCCACTGTTTTGCTTTATAGAACTCTACATAAAGAGAATTATTTGTAAGACATTCAACGCTATCATCTGGTGTAGCTCCATACTTTTGAGCAAAACCCACATTGCCTAAAAACACAAATGTAAGACCGGCAATAAATAAAGTTATCTTCTTCATATCTGTAATGTAATGTATTTAATTTATTAATATTCTATTATCTATATTTACGTTTTACAAACCAACGATCTTTGGCTGTAATAGAAAGTCCTAAACTATAATAACTCTCTTTTATCAAACCATTATCTGTAGTTCCTAACTTACCATACTCAAATGAAAGATTTATATTTGTTCCTAACTTCTTTACTGGCAAAGATATTCCTACAGATAATCCTAATTTACTTATTCTTTTATCTTTAAGATATATGTAGCCATTATCGTAGTTTATTCCTGCCCTATAAGAAAACTGTTCAAAATACGTGCCATACAGGTTAGGAATAAACTCTCCTCCCATACTTAATTTCAAGTTATCTTTTAGTTCAGCTATATTATTGTTCTCAAAATCAAAATCACTCCACTTAGTATAGACAGCATCTACTCCAACAAGGAATTTATTTGTTCGTGAATATGATAAACCTGCCGAAAGAGAATAAGGCATAGTTATTTTTCTGTCGTTTGACAGATATTGTATGGTGTCTTGCAGAGTTGCAGCAGCATCTTCATTTATATATGTGTAGCGAAAATATTCTTCATCTGCAGAATATTTATTAGGCAGACCAACAGTAGCACCTACACAAAGAATATCTCCATTCTTCAAAGGTTGGAAGTACTGCATACCAATATCAAAACTAAAAGCAGAAACATTATAATTCTTCTCCACTCTTGAATTAACATATCCCTCTGCTCCACCAAAACTTAAAAGACTACTCCTGTAAATATTACCAAATATATATGAAGCATTCACTCCTATAGAAAACCTTGAAAGAAATCTATTGAACGTTGGCTGATATGCTAAACCAAAGGTAAGTTTATCCAATCCTCCATTGCCATCAAAACTTTGAACCCTTGTAGGAATATAATCATCATCACCAAAACTTCCATGAGCAAGAATAGTATCCGATGCACTATAACTTATATCTGAAAGAGGAGTAAGAGCCAAAGCAACCTTTAGACTTTTACACAATGGAAAAGCCATAGATATATTTGTAATAGAAGCAAGGAAACTTTTTGAAGAATAATCTGTTGTTGAGACATTCTTCCACATCATAGAAAAACCTATATCAAATACAAAAGACTGAGTATCTATAGCAGTATAAGATGCAGGATTTAACAGATTTATTACGTTGTTTCTTCTTATTGCTTGTGAAATTCCTCCCATAGATGAATTATATTGATTCCCCAATAAATTTGTAGAACCAATACCATATTGAGAATAAGGAGAACTTATATCATATTGAGCTTTTGATGTGAAAGCCATTATGCTACACAGAAATACGAGAATTAATATTTTATATCTTTTATGCATTTATATCTAATATTTTTTTTAGTCCATATAAAACAATATCTTCTTGTAAAAGTGTTGTCGTGCTAAGATTTTCTTGTAAAAACTTTGCATCTCCTCCTGTTAAAACAACTCTTAAATCTTTTGCCTTATCCTTATATTCTTTTATCGTTGCTTCTACTTCAAAGATTGTACCATTTACAACTCCTGAAATAATACAATCCTTTGTTGTCTTTGCACATAGAGGCGTAACAACAACATCTTTCATTAACGGCAAATTTGCTGTAAAATTATGTAAAGCCTTATATTTTGTATAAAAACCTAAACTTATACTCCCTCCTTGATAAATATTCTTACTGTCCAAATAATCAAAAGTTATACAAGTACCAGCATCAACAACCAAAACATTTTTTCCAAACAGAAGACTTGCACCACTTATCGCTGCCAAACGATCCAAACCGATAGTTTGTTTATCTTCATAGTTATTAATAAAAGGTAATGCAAAAGTTCTGTCAAATTCAAGGACTCTCAAATCTGAACACTCCTTTTTAAGTAAAGAAAGGAAAGCCTTATCACTTTGTTCATCCTTAACAGAAGAAAATATAACATCAGTAATGGCGTAATCATCCATTACTTTTCTTATGGATAGTTCATCAAAAACCTCAACGGCATCTGAAAAGATTAGACTATCTTTTTCAAATACAGCAAACTTATCTTTACTATTTCCCCTGTCTATGGCGAGTATCATTATTCTTCCAGCGGTAAAGGATTAGTTCTTAAGAAATCTTGTAACAACATATATTTATCATACACTTCCCTGTCCATATAGCAATTGTCTATATCTAAAGGATTATTTTGAGAATCATATATCTGATAAGTTTTCTTTACCAAATCACCATTAGGATTGTAGAAATATTCAGACTCCTCAAACGCTACCTCTGCACAACCAGAATTATAGGTATTATATCTACGAACAAAATACTTCAACTTACCCTCGTTATCATATATTCTTTCATATATAAAATCCCATGCCTGATTTTTGTTAAAAATGTATTCCTTTATGTATATGTAATTCTTTGACTCTTCTTCGTCATATCCTTTTATAACATCATACCTTTTCAACAAAAAAATATCTCTCACCTTGTTTGGAGCGTAGGCAACAAAACCAGATACATCTGAATACAATGCCCAAGAAACTACTCCCTCTTCTTGCTGAGATATATCCTGTACTACATCAACATAAGCATATACCTGATCAACGATATTCTGATTTTCTACACTCTCCACATCTACAACCTGTATTTCATCATCATCTTCCCACTCTTCTTCCGCTAACTCTTCCGTATTTTGTTGGTCAAAATCAACATCATCTGTTTGAGCAAAGGAGATAGTACTTATGCTCAAACAGACAATCAGTAGAAATATTACTCTTTTTGTAAAATTCATATAATCTGTTGCAAATAAATTAATCAACGTCTAAGAATAAAGGATCCCAAGGTGGAAGCATTTGTGGTTTGCCTTTAAGTATTTGAAGTATGTTCTCAGGAACATATTTCTTATCTACAACCAAACGGAACATATATTCATCAAACCACTCATCTGTCATAATAAGATTACCTTCATAACCTGCAGTTGGTCCCCAAGAGTTTTCTATCAACCACTTTATAGGTTTATCGTTTTCATCCAAATCAACTCCTTTAAGAGTCATTGCGTGAGTAGAACCAGAAGCAAGAGTCTGTATTCTCTCTTTTTTATTCATTCCAAAAGTTACTCCGAAAATTGAGCCATAGTCAAAGTTGTTTAAATCCAAAGTCCCGCTCTCTCCATCATAGAACTTGCCTACATCACAAGAAAAATACATAAGCGTGGAATCCTTAATGGAAGCAATAGCCATCCTTTTTATATCTTCTGCAGGTAAATTGATATATTTCCAATTGCCTCCATCCATAGTATGACGGTCGTTCTCTACTTCATATAATTTATAGAAAGGACGAGAAGGGTCATTCATCAACATAACATAATTATTCTTTAAGTCTATTCCGATATATTTATCATAAAAAGACTTAGGAGTATAGTTTTCTGTTGAAATAACTTTACCTGAAGCGTCTCTCATTGTGTAAGTAAATTCTTTCACTGGCTCTCCATACGCCATAACCAACATACGATAAACCTCTGAAAGCATTTCTATTTTCTTTGCTTCAATATCTTTTGCCTTACCTTTCATTTCTCTAAGGATAAGTGCATCTTCTTTCAGTTTAAGGGTGATTAGGTTATCTATTCTTGAAGTGTTGTTGGAATTGTATGTCTCTGGCTGAACAGTAGAAGGAACAACACCATACTTTGTTACTAAGTCTATAACTCCACAGAAAGTACCTCCATCACTTAACACATTCTTCATCAACCAATCGTTGTATTTGCTATCCAACGATTCATCTTTATATTGTATCACCAAAGACAAAAACAGATTACTCTTCTCCAATTGGTCATAGAAGAACAGATAATTCTCTGACAATTCAAATGCTCCAAGGTTATATTCTTGAATCATCTTATTTCTAAGAACATTAAAACCAGAAAACATCCAACATCTACCGGACTGTTTTTGGTCTGTGATTCCTTTGTTCTTAACTACATTAGAAAAATTAACGTCTCTATTTGCTTTGATATTAGGATTAATTGCAAGTTTCTTAATATCATTGTTAGCAACTATCTTACTAAGGGCTTTATTAGAAGCACCTGCTTTTTCGTATCCTGCTTTGATTTTATTTAAGTCTTCTGTAGTAAGACCTCCCTTACCGTTTTGTGCCATGGACACAGCACATAAGGAAAGCATAAACAGACCAATAAGTACCTTTTTCATCTTCTTTATTAAGTTTATTTTAATTTATTACTATCTTTTCTGTTTGAACGCCTTTGTTTGTGTTTATCCTAACAAAGTATATTCCTTTTTCTCTTATCACTAATTCATCAGGAACTTCTTTTGATGAAAATACATTAACCCCAAATGAATTATATACATCAATTTGTTCTACTACCAAGTTATGTACATCAAACTTTATCGCTCCCTGTGAAGGATTAGGATAGATATTTATTTTGTATTCATCTTCGCCTACCTCGTCTAATCCCATAATCAAAGTAGTAAATCTAAACTCATCAGACCAATCGCTGTAATAAGGATCACAAACCGCACGTATCTTCACTTTATATTGAGTAGAAGGAGTTAATCCTATAGGAGAATAGATAGGAGTATTATAAACAGTGAAAGGATTTGCTGGGTAAGCTTCATTTGCTTTTGCAAACATTACTTCCCAAACGCTTTGACTCATTGAACCTGGTGTCCATTCTATTTTCGCAAAAGAATGAGTAAGCTCTTCTGTATGAACAGCATTAACATCGGCACAAAGTGAAGGACGTGTTGTAACAGTGCGAACAGCAGACCATTCTCCTACCTCTGAACTTGTCAGACATCTTGCACGAACATAGACAGAATAAGAGCGTCCTCCTTCCAAATTTTCTATCATCAGATAAGAACCCTCACAATGAACTATAGTACCTTCTCCTGCTTCGTGTCCTGCAAAACCATAATCAACGTCAAAATAGTATTGTCCTTCTCTTGGAGTCCAACTAACGCCTATGGTTGTTATACCTATAGAGTCAAAAGTTATGTTATAAGGAACACTATCAACAGCGCACAGAGTAGTAAATGTTATCTGATCAGAATATGTAGTGTCATAATAAGTGTTAGTATATTGATTAGCAATCCATGCTCTTGCATAATATGTTACTCCTTGACTTAGTTCTGTCGCATTCACACTATATGTCTTAGGCAAAGAACTCATGCTTGTTGAAGATGTTAAAACTATTCCATTGGAAACTGTTGGATTAGGCTGTGTTCCAATAACAACACCTGCCTTTGCTATCTTCCACGCATCATTAACAGAGACTGTCTTGCCATAAACAATAGCAGAAGTATAACTGATATGAGAGACACTGTCTATTTGACAAGTTCCTCCTTGTGCTACTAAGGTTGTGAAAGAAACAACATTAGTAAATACTGTATCCGCATTACTTCCTGAACCTTTCTTTGCAAAAGCTTTAACATAATATGTTGTTCCCGGTTCAAAATAAGGTTTGCTGCTTGCAGAAGGAGTTGTCCCCGGATAATAATAGAAGTCTCCTAACTTTGTATTTGTATTGGCTGCTCCTGCAATAGATGTTATCTTAATAGCATCGGTAAAGTTTTGTGATTTGGAGACAATAAAACCTTTACCATTAACAGTCCAGCCTCCTAAATTACTTATGTTTGCATTCAGTCTTGCTTTAAAAGTGGAGATACTATCAACAGCGTTGATTGTAAGTGTCGGTTGTGCTTTAACAAGAAAACAAAAACAAACTATACTTATTATCAAAAAAGAAATTTTTTTCATAGTTTTCATTATTAAAAATTACGTGCAAATTTACACAAAAAAATATTAATACAAACTTTATTGACAAATAAAAAATAGAAAAACACACTCTTAGCAAGATTTTTTCCTCATAAAATCTTTTATACCAAGAAAAAATTGTAATTTTGCAATAGAAATATATTATACACTTTTAACACATGAATAAACCAAAAGTATTGTTTGTCTCACAAGAGATAGACCCTTATTTAAACACTTCTCCTTTGGCCTTTTTAGACAAAGAGTTGCCTCAATATACACAAGAACATGGCAAAGAAATAAGGATATTTATGCCTCGTTTTGGCAACGTAAATGAGAGAAGAAATCAATTGCACGAAGTTATACGTCTTTCGGGATTAAATATTGTCATAGATAATCAAGATCACCCTTTAATCATCAAAGTTGCTTCTATTCCAGCTGTCAGAATGCAGATATATTTCATAGACAACGAAGACTATTTCACAGAAAAATTAGATGTAACAGATTCTAACGGCTCTTTAATACAAGACAACGACGAAAGAATGATGTTCTTCACAAGAGGTGTCTTAGAGACTATCAAAAAACTTGCCTGGAAACCTGACATCATTCATTGTTCCGGCTGGTTCTCTATGCTCGTTCCTTTCTATGTAAAACGCACAGAGTTCAGGAACAATCCTTTCTTTATGGAGAGCAAACTCGCATTGACCTTATACAATGATGATTTCGGCGAAATGTTAGCCACCAATATGGCTAAGAAGATGAAAGCGGACGGTGGCACGCAAAAAGACTGGCGATTCTACAAAGAACCTACCTATCTGAACATCATGAAAGCGGCTATCAACTACAGCGATGCCGTGATACTTGCCTCCGACAAAGTAAATCCAGAACTTATCGACTTTGCAAAACAAAACAACAAAGACATCGTGGAATATACTCCAGACAACAAAGAGTTTTGTGAAAAGATCAATGAATATTACGATTCAATCATAGAAATAGAAGAAGACTAATGAAAAGAATACACTTAATATTATGTGTCGTTGCTCTGCTTTTTTTCGTCTCTTGTGTAAATGAAGACGAGCGTTTAGGTTTATCTCTTGTGCAGAATGATGATGCTATCAATATTCTCAGAGATAATTCCACCGGCGTTACTCTTGACGTCAAGATGTTCCAAACTGACACCGTAATAACAAGCAAACTAAGGTATAATGCTTTGGGTTCTTACAAAGACAACAACTTTGGAAAGATTTCCTCTTGTATCTATTCCCAGGTATCTTTGTCCTCTTCCGGGCAGAACTTCTCTTCCTTGGGAACAGCAGACTCTGTCGTGCTGTCATTGCTCTATTCCGGAGCTTTTGTAAAAGACAAGACAGTCCGCAATATGACTATGCACTTCAAAGTGGAAGAGTTGGCAGAAGACCTAAAAGACACAATCCACGCCAATGAGTCCTTCGCTGTAAAAGGTGAGGTTCTGTTTGAGGCAGACGTTAATGTGGATATGGACAACGATAACGTTCATCTTGCAAACGACACTGTTACCTATCTACCTCATCTTAGATTAAAACTCAACGACAGTTTCAGAGACAGGTTGGCAAACAAGATATATAATAGTAATGATGAATTTCAATCTGATTTGAAAGGCTTGAAAATAACTGCTACCACCACCGACGCAAATGGAATGATAATATATGTGGATATGACTTCTACCCTGTCATGTCTAACCTATTACTATCACTCAACAAGCGGTGCTAACTACAACTACAAGATGCCTTTCACCACAAATGGAAAAAGATTCATGCACATTGATTACGACTACTCAGGCTCAAGTCTTAACACCATAAACACAACACCTTCCACAATCGGAACAGGAGATTATATGTACCTTTCGTGTTTAGGTATGAGCGAAATTCAGTTAGACATAAAAAACTTTGACTCTTGGTATAACAGAGATACTATCAAAGGCTCCATTATCAACAAAGCAGAGCTTATTCTTCCTGTTGCAGACGTTTCTGGCGACAAATTCACCTACCCTACTTCTCTTCAGTGCTACAGAATAGACCAAGACGGCAAAATACGTCTGTTGCCTGATGAGACAATAGCGACTTCTCTCAACTCTGTCTCATATTATGACTCCACTATCAACGCCTATAGAGTGCAATTAACTTCCTATCTTCAAAACTTAGTAAGAGGTAACTACGGCGACAATTCCACCATATACATCATTCCTTCTATGAGAGACAGAAACAACAGTGATAATGGCTACAACAGAAGAAACACTGCTAACAGGGTGGTATTAAACGGCATAAACTACTCCGATGCAACAAAAAGACCAAAACTCAACATAACCTATTCCAAAATAGAAAACAAATAAAAAGCTATGAAAAAAATTCTGTGCTGTATATTCGTCCTTTGTCTTGCTTTTGTGTGCAAAGCACAGGACACCGTTGCTTATGTAGAATATTGGGCAAATAGCAACAAGGCAACGGAGGGTTACAAAACAAAAAAAGATGCCTTGAAGACAGGCAAATGGATTTACTACTACAACGATGGCAAAAGCATTGAGCATCAGGGTGAGTATAACGACAAAGGCTGGAAAATAGGAGTGTGGCAATGGTTCTACAAAAACGGTCAGTTAAAAAAACAGGAGACCTTCACAGGCAACGGAGAAAACAAAGCCTATTACGACAACGGGCAACTGTATTACTCGTGTCAGGTTATTGACGGTAAAAAAGAAGGTGAATACAAAGAGTATCACAAAAGTGGAAATATAAAACTTCAAGCAACTTACAAAGATGATGAGTTTGAAGGGCTTGCTACTTGGTGGTACGACAATGGATACAAAGATATGTGCGGAACTATCTCCCATGGCAAAAAGAACGGCAAGTGGGAGTACTTCTATATGGACAACGGCAAGAAAGAAAGCGAGGGTTCATACATAAATGACAAAGAAAACGGCACATGGACCTATTACTACGAGACAGGAGAGAAATGGCGTAGCGGTGATTACAGAGACGGCAAGCGTGAAGGCTTGTGGCAGACGTTTTACGAAAACGGCAACATACTACACAAAGGCTCCTACATCAACGGAAAAGAGGAAGGTATCTGGGAGAGTTTCTTCTTGGATGGACAGATACAAATGAGAGGTGCTTTTTCTAAAGGGCAGATGAACGGCAAGTGGGAGATGTTCAACAACGACGGCTCAAAGAAAACCGTTGTCTCCTACCTTGACGGTGTGAAGCACGGAACAGAGTCTCTGTACTCTGAAAACGGGGAGATATACCAAAAAGCCGACTACTCAAACGGACAGCTAAACGGCAGATGGGAGAAATATTATTACGGAAAGATAGTTGAGCAAGGCTACTATTCTCTTGGCAACAAAACAGGACTATGGATTTTCTACGATGAACGGGGCAACAAGGTAAGAGAACAGTCTTTCTTGGACGGCAAACCTAACGGAAAATGGATAGAATACTCTTTCTCCGGCAAAAAACTCTCTGAGGGTGAATATAAGAACGGACAACGCACAGGCACATGGAAGTTCTACGACAACAACGGCAAAACAATTAACGAAATAAAGTACTGATACCATGAAAGAATATCTTAAACTCTTGGGCTGGCAAAGTCTGGCTTTAATATTAGTCCTTTCTCTTATGATAAGGGCTTGTCTTACCATACCTTTCTACAAGATGTATTTCCCTATGACTATCATACCTTCTGGCGATTACCTACTCTTCACCTTCTCTCTTATGCTTTTGATGGCTGGATTTAATGTTATCTGTTCATATTTTGATACTAAGATGTCCGATATACTTACTAATACAAAGACACTTGACAACATCAAAAAACTAAGGCTGTTCTATGTGCTTGTCGTCTTGGGCTTAGGAGCATTGGGTTACATTTCCTTTAAATATCATGTGTGGCAAATAGGGGCTATAGGCTTGGTCTTCGCTGGACTATCCTATATCTATGCCTACAAATATAAAAGACAAGAACTTATCGGCAACATAAGCATAGCACTTCTATTCTCGTTGCTTACTTTCATGCCTTTCCTATTGGAGTTCTTTGCTTTCACCCACTACCAAAGCGAGATACTTATACAGATACCAACCTCTGCATGGCTTACATTCTTCAAACTGTTTGCATTCTTCGCCGGCTTTGTCTTCCTGCTTACCTTTATCCGCGACCTTACCGCCGATGTTGCCAATATAGAACAAAACAAGAAAGATGGTTTTATGACTTTCGCTGTAAGACACGGAGAAAAACTAACCAACAAAGTCCTTGTTGTCTGCTCTCTGGTGTTCATGCTTTTCAACGCTTATTTCCTTTATAGGATGGCGGACTATATGGAGATAATCCACATAGTCATCTTGTCTTTGACTAATATTGTTCCTTTCATATACTATATATATAAACTCCTTTCAGCAAAACGTACTGAGGAAGTTATTATGCTCTACCAATTACTTGGAATGATTTACATTTCTTTGCTTTTCACTATCTTCTATTCTCAAAATCTATTCACTATAGATGTCATCTAAAGATTTATTTTCCTACACTATCATTCTCAATTCCCGTTCTCCAAGACGCAAAAGGCTTTTGGAAGATATGGGGTTTAATATTTGTGTGGTGAAGACTCAGACAGAAGAATCCTATCCCAATAACCTTGCAATAGAAGAGATTCCCGTTTTTCTGGCAGAAAAGAAAGGGCGAGCTTACACTGAACAAATCCGAGAAAAAGAGATACTTCTGAGCAGTGATACTATGGTCTTCCTTGACGATGAGGCATTGGGGAAACCTCAAAACAAACAAGAAGCTATAACCATGCTACAAAAACTCTCAGGCAGAAAGCATTGCGTTGTTTCAGGTTGCAACCTAAGGACAAAAGTCAAAAGTATTTCCTTCTACGAAAAGACAAATGTTTTCTTCAAATCTCTCTCATCTCAAGAAATAGAGTATTATGTAAACCAATACGAGCCTTTGGACAAAGCAGGAGCCTACGGCATACAAGAGTGGATAGGAATGATTGGCATAGAAAAGATAGAAGGAGATTTTTATAACGTTATGGGCTTACCAACCGTAAGCCTTTTCCAAAAACTCAAAGAGATTTTATAAGGCAATAAAGTCTTAACAACCAATTTATTACAAAACAGTGAAAAAGTCTTCGTTTTCGTTTCTAAAAACCAAGTCTTTTCACCCTAAACATCAAGATTTAAAAAATTAAAACGAAGACTTTTCTCATCAAAAGAAAAACGTCTCAGTTTTAATTCTTTTTATTTCTTTGCTTCTTTAGTCGCATAGTTTGTCCATTTCCCATCTTTGTACATAGTGTTGCCATCAGCATCTACTATTTCTTCTCCATTCGGATCAATGAGTTTTACTGGGTTGTTTGCACAGTAATTATATGGGGTTAGTGAAGGGTATTTATCTGCCATTGGGTCGGTGCTGTTCCATATACTTAACTCAGAAGAATAGTATCTTGAACCATAGTAATGAAATCCACTCTCATAGTCTTTTTCTTTGGCATTAAAAACAAACCAAGAAAAAGAAGCGTAATTCTTTTTAAATGGGCTCAATATTTTATTAGTTATTAACATTATTAAAAAAAATATATAATTTTGCAAACAGAATATTAGACTATGGAAAGAATTTTTAAAGACAAAGATTTAGAGGAATTAATAGCCGCAGGAAAGAATAAACATTACAAAAAGATTGTAAAAGACAATGTTTTAATGAATGGACTAATAAGAGCATATACAACGCTTCTATTTGCCAAAGACATAATAGAAGTACAGAATATCAGTTTTCTTCATTATGAACGTTTAAAACACGATTATACAGGAATTAGTAGTATTAGAATAGTACAAAACAGGGTTGAGAGATTATTATTTACAGAAAATGAAAATAAGATAGAAATAACATTATTAAAATTAGATACAACACATTATGGAAACAAAAAATAAATTAACACCTTATAAGGTTGTACATCCAAGCGAGATTTTAAAAGAAGAATTACAAGCGAGGGGAATTAAACAAAAAGACTTTGCAGCGGCTATTGGAATACAGCCGAGTAATTTTAATGCTATTATCAATGGCAAAAAGAATATAACAAAATCCATTGCTGAAAAGATAGCAGAAAATTTAGGGGGTATAACAGCAGATTTTGGATAAAGGTACAAAAAGCATATAATGAGAGTATCAAGCAAGAAATAAAGCCTATTATCCAAAAAGAAGAAGAAAGTAAAGAAATAGCAATACTAAGGCACTTTGCCACAATAGAGAATGAATTGTCTATTTTAAGAAGATTGTTAATTGCCCACTAATCGAAGTGCAGAGATTACAAGTAGATACAAAACTTTTATTGTAGTTAGATTCCTTATCTTTGCAAAATGATACAAAGTGATGAAATATTATTAAGAAGCATGGGATAGTATTCCAAAAAAAGTGTGTAAAATTCGGAAGTATTTTAAATTTGCAAATAATAAAAATAAA
>R24__coassemble_232_pt1 | contig 40498 bp, 29 predicted proteins | sample R24__metabat2_high_PE_045 | metagenome-assembled genome bin R24 | reverse complement strand
TACCAAAGATATGAGTTTATATTTTTATATCCCATTTCCTGCAAAATCTCTTTGTAGGCTTTTACTTGTTGAGAATATTTTTTATGTCTTTCCTCGTTGAACTTGGCAAATTTGTAATCAACAATCTCAACCAAATCATCTTTTATCATAATTCTGTCAGGACGTTTGATTTCTTTGTTATGCAGAATATTTCTTTCATTAATAATCTTATATAATCCATCAAACCAATGTTTTTCACGAGAGAAATCAAGCATTTGTTTATACACTTCTTTTATCTCTTCCCAATGTTCGTATTGTTTTGCAAATACCTCTTCTTGTGAATTGAAGTCTTTATCTTTTGATATGTTAGACATAAATCCGTGCATCATAGACCCAAAATCTCTTTTCTTTTTATTTAGTTCAGTATAGCTGTCTTTGAAGTAGTATTCCGATTCAGAAGGGGTAGAGAAAACAAGAGCATTTTTACTCAATATCATAGATGGATTTTCATTTCCTAAACTTATATCTTTAGTTTCTTTTTCTTCTTTGTAACACACTGTTTCTTTATTTTGATAAACAAAAACTTTGCCTTCCAGTTTAAAGTCTTCTTTGTGAGAAATTACGTAGTTATAAAGTATATTACCCACGTTTGTTTCACATCCTAAGATTTGTTTTGTTTTAGTAGGAATAGCAAGAATAGAAAGATGTTCTTTTGGACGAGTGAGAGCAACATAAAGTAAGTTAAGATTATCTCTTCTTTGCATTTCTTTCTCTTCTTGATATATGTCATCAAAATAAGTGTTTTGTAATTCTGAAAGATTACATCTAAGTACTGAGATATTAGCAACTTTCTTTTCTTTATTGAATATCCACTTTGTCTCATTGCTTTTAAAAGTTGCCCATGAGAAATAAGGAATTATAACCACAGGAAATTCTAATCCTTTACTTTTATGAATAGTGCATAGTCTAAGTGAATTATCTTGAGCGGAGGTCTCCACCTTTTGAGTTTTCAGGGTGCTGTCCCAATAGTCTAAAAAATCGTTTAGGTTTCCAGAAAAGTTGTTGATGAAATTTTTAATGCTATCATAGAATGCGGGCATAAAAACAGTGTCATCAATATTGAAAATCTCTGCAAGTTCTGCCACAATATCAAAAAGAGAAGTTTTGGAATATATTTTAGGTCTTATTTCTTCAATCTTTTCTAAGCTTAATGGCTTTTCTTTTATGATGAGTTCTTTGCAGATGTTTCTGTTTTTGTCTGCCAAATACCTCATCGCAGTAATGATAAGTTTTACCGCACCGGAAGATGATAACATAAAAGCATCATCACTTATAGGATTGTATTTCCATGTCTTTTCGCCTTGAATATCTAAGTTTTTCAGATGTTCGGCAATCATAGTTATGTGTTTAGTCTCTCTACATAAAATAGCAATATCTTCTGGCATGTATCCCTTTTGCAGATAGAAGTCTATTTCATCCACTGTTCTTTGCAATATGTCGTCATCTTTTGAAAGGAAATCTATTCTTACACTTCCTTTGCCTTCTTGTTTTGGTTTGATGACTTGGTTTTCGTATTCATCAAAGAGAGAAGAGAAGAAAGAGTTGTTGAAATTTACGACATATTCAAAGGTTCTGAAGTTGTTTTTAAGGCTTTTTACTTCATTGTTTTTATTTTGTGTAAGTCCTTGTAGTATTCTCCAATCTCCATTGTTCCATCTATAAATACTCTGTTTAGTATCTCCAAAGATAAAAGCCTTACCATCTTGTTCTGAAAGACATTCATTAATTAAAGCCTCAAGGTTGTACCAGTCAAGAGACGATGTGTCTTGAAACTCATCAATCATAATGCTTTTTAGATAGGTGCCAATCTTTTCATATATAAAGGAAATCTTGTCGGAATAATTATCTTCCTGCAACGACAGACCCCGTAAGACTTGTTTGGTGTTTTTTAGGACAAAGTTTTCATCTTGTTTTAGCAGTTCTGTTTTCTCATTGTAAAGAGTTTTTATCAGAGCCAAAGGATATATATTATTATAGAAAAGAAGCAAGGACCTGTATTCTTCTACCTTTTCCTGCAAGAAAGAGTCTATTTCTTCAATTAACGAAGTAAGTATGCGTGGTGAAGAACCTTTCTTTACATATTCTTTACCTTCAAAATACCCTTCTACAAGTTTTGCAACCAGATATTTATCTTTTAGCTCTGTCAGATGATGTTCTACCTTATAATATATTCCCTGAACTCCTCCTTTAAAATCCTCTTCATTAAGTCCAAGTTCTTTACATCTGTCGAGAAATTCGGTTTGATACTCTTTAGCTTTGTCTTTTATTTCTTTGATATTTTTCTTTAGAGTTGCTTCAATTTTCAGAAGGTTCTCTACATCGTTGTTTTTGTCGTTTAACTTATCTATAACATCATTGTTGTTCAAAGACGCAAGTATGTTTTCCAATTCAGTGGTAAAGTTCCAACTCTTGTTGTCGTCTTGCCGTTTTAGGAAATATTTATAAAGTACATTTGAAAGCATATTTCCTTGAGGAGAGTCTTCCTTGCTTAGTTTGATGATGTTTTTTACGGCTTTTGAATTGTATTCTTTATCATCTAAGATAATGGAAAAACCATTGCCTATGCCTAACTCTTTAGCCATATTCCTAAGTACAAGTTGGAAGAAAGAATCTATGGTAGATATGTTGAAAAAAGAGTAGTTGTGAATGATTTCCGTCAGAATCTTGTTTGAGTATTCAACTATCTGTTTTTCATCTAAGTGTGTTTTCTCATTTATTACAGACAGGTAATTATTCTCTTCGTTTTTGGACAGAGAAAGAAGTACGTCAATGATACGGTCCTTCATTTCTTTTGTGGAAGCATTTGTGAAAGTAACTGCAAGCACGGTTTTGAAACCAAGCTGTTTTCCATCTTGCAGATATTCCATGAGAGTGGATATGTATTCTGCAACTAAGTTGAATGTTTTTCCACTTCCTGCAGATGCTGAATAGATAGTTAAATTACTCATAATTAGTCTCTTTTTTAAGGTTTTGCAAAAGTACAAAAAAAGACTTGATTTTGAGTTGTAAAAACGAAGATTTTACACTGTAAAGACTTGATTTTAATTTTTTAAAACGAAGACTTTTTTTCTTAAATCTAAATGTTAGTCAAAAACAAAATGTTTTTGTAATTTTGCAAGTTGAAAAAGGGGAGGGGACAGTATTGTTCTATCGCTGAAAGAAACAGTTCTTTGAGAGGAAAGTCCGGGCAACACAGAGCAGCATACTGCCTAACAGACAGGCAATAGTAATCTATTGACAGAAAGTGCAACAGAAAATAACCGCCTGCATTTATTTGCAGGTAAGGGTGGAAAATCAGGGTAAGAGCCTGTAGGAAAGGTTAGCGATAATCTTTTTGTGCAAACCTTATGCGTTGAAAGTCCAAATATACCAACTATTAATGCTTGCTCGGCAAAAGTTGGGGGGTAGGATGATTGAGCTATATTGTAAAATATAGCCTAGATTAATGATAGAACTTGACAGAACCCGGCTTACAGATACTGTCCCTTTTTATTCGTTCATTGCTTGTTTGGCTTGATTAGCACGTTTTCTTTGTACTTCATCAAGTATGATTTTGCGTATTCTAAGATGTTTTGGAGTTATCTCGAGGTATTCATCTTCTTGAATATACTCCATTGCCTCTTCTAATGAAAACTTTATAGCAGGAGCAATGTTAGTTTTTTCATCACTTCCAGCAGCACGCATATTAGTTAGCTTCTTTGTGATTACAAGATTAATTACTATATCATCAGGACGAAGACCTTCACCGACAACCATTCCTGTGTAGATTTCATCACCTGGTTCTACAAAGAAACGTCCTCTATCTTGAAGTTTATTAAGCGAATATTCTATTACCTGACCTGTTTCCTTAGCAATCAAAGCCCCCATTCTCTTGCTTGGCATATCGCCTTTCCATGGTTCAAAGCCTTTAAGTTGGTGTGCCATTATAGCTTCTCCTTCTGAAATAGTAAGAATAGTGTTGGTAAGTCCAATAATACCTCTTGAAGGAATAGAGAACTCTATGTGTTGTCTGTCTCCTTGAGGTTCCATGCTTAGAAGTTCTCCCTTACGAGCTGTTACTTGTTCTATTATCTTTCCACTGTAGGCTTCAGGAGTAACAATGATAAGCTGTTCTATAGGCTCACATTTCTTTCCATCAATTTCTTTGATGATAACTTTTGGCTGTCCTACCTGAAGTTCATAACCCTCTCTTCTCATAGTCTCAATAAGGATACTAAGGTGAAGCACTCCACGACCATAAACAATAAGAGTATCTGGAGAATCTGTTTCCTCTACTCTAAGTGCAAGATTCTTTTCCAATTCGGCAAAGAGTCTGTCTCTGAGATGTCGGGAAGTAACAAACTTGCCTTCTTTTCCAAAGAATGGAGAGTTGTTGATTGTGAATAGCATGCTAAGAGTTGGTTCATCAACTTTTATTGGCTGTAATGGTTCTGGTTCTTCTTTGTCGCAGATAGTATCTCCTATGTCAAAGTTGTCAATACCTAAGCAGGCAACTATTTCTCCTGCTTGTACAGGTGTCTTTATTTTTTCTTTTGCAAGACCTTCAAAGACATACATCTCTTTTATCTTGCTGGTGTATTTTTCACCATTGGCTTTGCAAAGCATAACTTCTTGTCCAGCCTGCAAAGTTCCACGATGCAAACGACCGACTGCTATTCTGCCAACGTAAGAAGAATAATCCAAAGAAGAAATCATCATCTGTGTGTTTCCTTCTATGTGAGGATATTCTGGAATATATTTTATGATAGTATCTAAAAGATAGGCAACATCATTTGTTGGTTTTGTGTAGTCTTCACTCATCCAGCCTTCTTTTGACGAACCATAGACAGTAGGAAAATCAAGTTGTTCTTCACTTGCTCCTAAGACACACATAAGGTCAAATACTTTTTCCATAGTACCAACAGGGTCGCAGTTAGGTTTATCTACCTTGTTGATAACTACTATTGGTTTAAGGTTCATCTCTATTGCTTTCTGCAAAACAAAACGAGTCTGTGGCATAGGGCCTTCAAAAGCATCTACCACTAAAAGAACACCGTCAGCCATATTAAGCACACGTTCCACTTCTCCTCCAAAATCGCTGTGTCCGGGAGTATCTATTATATTTATCTTAAAATCTTTGTAGCGAATGGAAACATTTTTTGAAAGAATAGTTATACCTCTTTCTCTTTCCAAATCGTTGTTGTCAAGTATCAGTTCTTTCTTTTCTTGGTTATCTCTAAATAGTTTTGCCTGATAAAGCATTCTATCAACCAATGTTGTTTTTCCATGATCAACATGAGCAATAATTGCTACGTTGCGAATATTCTGCATAGTCTATTGTTATTTATTTTATATGTTATGTATTTGTTCTTTGATGTATTGCATTGCTTGGGTGATACCTTCTTTATCTTTTCCGCCAGCGGTAGCATAGAATTTTTGTCCGCCTCCACCTCCTTTGATGTGTTTTGCTGCTTCTCTTATTATCTTACCTGCATCTAAGCCTTTCTCTACTAAGGAATCAGAAAGCATAAGTGTAAGCATTACTTTCCCGTTTTGTTCGTTAGCACCAACAAAGCAGAAGTCTTTGAATTCTCCTCTGAATCTGTAAGCCATATCTTTCATTCCCTCAGAAGAAATAGGACAAACAGCCTCAAAGTAGTCTATATTGTTAATCTTTTCGCTGGATTCCTTGAGTTTAGAGTAAAGAGTATCAACAGCTTCTTTTGCAAATTCTTCTACTTGTTTTCTTAGGTTGTTGTTTTCTTCTATTGTTTTCTTTATGGAATTAATCAAATCTGGTGAAGCTTCAAAGAAAGATTTTATCTTTTGAAGATTGTCTTGAAGAAGATAAAGATAGTTTTCAAATTCTTCTCCTGTTACTGCTTCTATTCTACGTATTCCAGCAGCAACGGCAGATTCTCCAACAATTTTAAACATTCCTATTCTTCCAGTACTTTTTATATGTGTTCCTCCACAAAGTTCCACACTCTCTCCAAAGCGAATGACTCTCACCTTGTCTCCATATTTTTCACCAAATAGAGCCATTGCTCCCATCTGTTTTGCTTGTTCAATAGGAACATTTCTATGGTCGTCAGCAGGAAAGTCTTCTCTAATCATAGCATTAACTACCTGCTCTGCTTGTTTTAGTTCTTCTTGAGAAAGTTTTGAAGGATGAGAAAAATCAAATCTTAAACGTTTGTCATCAACGTAAGAACCTTTTTGTTCAACGTGAGAACCAAGAATTTTTCTTAGAGCAAAGTGGAGTAGGTGAGTAGCTGTGTGATTTCTTTCTATATTGTGTCGTCTGTTAGTATTTACTTCTGCAAGAAAAGTAGCATTAACATCTTGTGGCAGTTGTTTTGTAAGATGTATGATAAGGTTGTTTTCTTTCTTTGTGTCTATTACGGCAATCTTTTCTTTATCGTTTTTCAATAAACCGCTGTCTCCAACCTGTCCTCCCATTTCTGCATAGAAAGGAGTTTTGTTTAACACGATTTGATAAAGAGTTTGACCTTTTGTTTCTACTTTTCTGTATTTTACAATTTTTACCTCTTCTGCCAAGACATCATAACCATCAAACTCAACATCAGTAAAATTCTCTATAAGTTCAACCCAATCGTCAGAAACAATTTTTGCAGCATTACGAGAACGCTCTTTTTGTTTCTGAAGGTTATCTTCAAAGGACTGCATATCTACGCTGCGACCTTTTTCTTTAGCCATTAGTTCTGTTAAATCAACAGGAAAACCATAAGTGTCAAACAATTCAAAAGCAAAATCTCCACTTATCAGTCCTTCTTTATGTTCTTCTACATACCTGTCAAATTTTACTATACCATTTGAAAGAGTTTTTAAGAATGCATTCTCTTCCTCACGTATTACTTTTATGATAAGGTCTCTTCCACGTTTGAGTTCCTCGTATTGTTCTCCCATTTGATTGACAAGAGTATCAACAAGGTTGCAAATAAAAGGTTCATTGAAAGCAAGGAAAGTATAACCGTATCTTATAGCTCTTCTTAAAATTCTTCTTATAACATAACCTGCTTTAGCGTTAGAAGGTAACAAACCATCAGCAATAGCAAAACTTACCGCTCTAAGATGGTCTGCAATAACACGCATAGCAATATCTTTCTTTTCATCTTTTCCGTATGGAGTATTACATTTGTTTGCAATCTCCTGAATTAAAGGTTGGAATACGTCTGTATCATAGTTGGATTTCTTTCCTTGCAGAACCATACACAAACGTTCAAATCCCATACCTGTGTCTATGTTCTTTTCTTTCAAAGGTACTAAAGAACCATCAGCCAAACGGTTGTTTTCCATAAAGACAAGGTTCCATATCTCAATAACCAGAGGATTGTCTTTATTAACCAAATCTCTGCCGCTTATCTTTTGTTTTTCTTCTTCGCTTCTTAAATCTATGTGTATTTCAGAACAAGCACCGCAAGGACCTACCTCTCCCATTTCCCAGAAGTTGTCGTGTTTGTTGCCCGGAAGTATATGATCTTCTTCAATCCATTGTTTCCAATAGTTGAGAGCTTCAGTATCAGCAGGCAGATTCTCTTTTTCATCACCTCCAAAGTATGTAACATAAAGATTTTTCTTATCTATTTTAAATACCTCAGTAAGCAATTCCCAAGCGTATGCTATGGCTTCTTTTTTGAAATAATCACCAAAAGACCAGTTGCCTAACATCTCAAACATAGTGTGATGATATGTGTCATGACCTACTTCTTCTAAATCGTTGTGTTTTCCACTTACACGCAAACATTTCTGAGAGTCGGCAGCACGATTATATGGTTTTTGAACATTGCCAAGGAATATATCCTTGAACTGATTCATACCCGCATTGGTAAATAACAAAGTAGGGTCGTTTTTCACTACCATAGAAGATGATGGCACAATGGTATGTCCCTTAGATGCAAAAAAATCAATAAATGTTTTTCTTATTTCATTAGAAGTCATAATATTATAATATGTTTTTTATGTTCTATCTTTTCATATTTTACAAAATAACCTGCAAAATTACGATTTTTTTTCTCTTTCAAGAAATATTTCTTTGTTTTTATTTTCTGTCAGACTCTTTTATATGCGAAAAAGATGCAAAATAATGAGAAATATTTTCACTCTATTTTCCTCTATAATTATGCTTTCTTCTTGTGTGTTTCTAACCAACTTTATGTCTATGAAAAAAGTCTTCGTTTTAAAAAATTAAAACGAAGACTTTTGAGTATAAAGACTTAGTCTTTTTTTCTTAAAATCAAGTCTTTTTTAAGGCTTTCTTATTTTGTTGATACATATTGATTTACTTGCTTGGAAAATTGCCAAACTTATTTGGATACTCAGTTATTAATAAAAAAGGAATAAAGAAAAAAGATGACTAAAATTTAGCCATCTTTTTCCATCTTTTTATTGTTTTTACAACAGGATGTTACTGCAACATTGGTTTAAGGTCTTTGGAAATGATAAGTTTTGCTTCTGTTGCTTCCTGTACTTGTTCTACAGTAAATTCTGGATTTATTTCTGTAAGAACTATGCCTTCTGGAGTGATTTCCATAACACCCATTTCAGTGATAATCATATTTACCTTGCCTTTTGCAGTAAGAGGAAGAGTACATTTTTTAAGTATCTTTGGATTTCCTTTTGCTGTATGCTCCATTGTAAGAATTATTTTCTTAGCACCTTCCAATAAGTCCATAGCACCACCCATTCCAGGTACTTTCTTTCCAGGTATCATCCAGTTAGCTAAATCTCCGTTTTCAGCTACTTGTAAAGCACCAAGAATAGAAGCATCTACGTGTCCTCCTCTTATGATTCCGAAAGAAGTTGCAGAATCAAAAGTAGCAGCACCTTTAACAGCAGTAATGTAAGCACCACCTGCGTTAATCCATTCTTTGTCTTCTTGTCCTTCCTTTGCACTTGGACCCATGCCAACCATACCATTCTCAGATTGAATCAAAACATTGACTCCTGGCTTTAAATAGTTAGGAATCATTCCTGGTATTCCTATACCCAAATTAACCACGTAACCGTCTTTAAGTTCCAAAGCGGCTCTCTTAGCTATGGTTTCTTTTATTTGATTTTTATCCATGATAAATATATTTTTTATTGTTAATTCTATTAGTTTCTATATCTTATGTAAACAACAGTATCATTCATTGAGTTCTTATAAGAAAACTCGTCCTTGTTAATGGTTATTATCTTAAATGTACGTTCATTGCCTGATATATCTACTCTTATAAGGGTATCTCCCTTGATAGTATATGTGCCTTCTTTATCTTTGCTGAAAGTAGAGTCGCTGTAGTATGTAACAGACGAAACAGTACGCTTTGCTCTTGCACTGTTATAAGGAGCATACTCAATGTAGTTTTTTGCTAACCAAGGCTGTTCTTCTAATAGTTCGGAGTTATATATTATGGATGCGTCTCTCCATTTTCCAGTCAAAACATCATGGTCTTCTCCTAAGTCTTTTTCACAAGCAACCATAAGTATTGCTATAAGACACGCAAATATTACTCCAAATAATCTTATTGTTTTCATATTCATTGTTTTTTATTATTCTTACTAAGATGTTTTATTGTTATGACATCAAAAATTTGATACACCAAAAATAGTATCATATAAGCGACTGCAAATTTAATATTTTTTTCAATATGTGCCAAAAGAACTATAACTAAAACTGAAATATAAATCAACATTTTTGAAAAACGAGTAATGAGAAAAGCTTGTTCAAACCTTAGATTCAGCTTTATAGGAGCATAATACATAAATCCATAGCCCAAAAATGTTACAAAGAAAAACATTAGTATATAATAAGGTATATAAGATGACAAAAAATCTTTTGGGACAAATATTAAGGAAAACAAAGCAACAAAACACAAAACGAGCGATAATGTCGTTATCTTCATAATGTATGATACTAAAGGATGTTTTTTCATATTCTTTTTTTGTTTTTATTCTCTATCTTTCAAATACATTAAACGGAAATATTTCATATAGGCTTCAATGTTTCTTCTGTTATACAGTGTTGAGTAGTTTTGTAAGGATATAACGCAGTGCCTGTAGTATGAAGGTGAAAGTTTCTTGAATTCTTCGTTGTTTTGAATATTGTCATAATACTCTAATGCTTGTTGTTTGTCTTTAAACTTTCTCACCATAATCAATTGATCAGATAGGGTGAAGAGCTGAGAAGTAGATTGAAGTTTCTCTTCTGCATAGTTTTCTGCATTGAAATCATTGACAATCTTATTAAGATAGGTTATATCTATCTTGCTGTCGTCAAAGAATAGTAAGTAGTAGTGTTGCATATCCTTATTTCTATAGACTAAAGATTCTGCATCAAGAATATCGTCTCTATTAACGCTGTTTGTTGTATCTGTAGGAACGATGTCTGCTATTGTAAGACTGTCTTTTTCTTCTGTTTTTGCGTTGCGAGTAGAGTCATATTTTATATCAAACTCTCTTATATCATAGTTTTCTGAAAGATATTGAAGCTGTCTTTCTATTATCGGAGTTACTTCACTATTAGGATGATTGAAAATAATCATATTAAGATTATCTGCTAAGGAATCAACTCCATACAACTTACCTTTGGCCAAAGCTGAAAGGAATTTCAGTCTTGGTATGTATGGTCCTACTTTAATAGAGTCTATAGCCGTGTTTGATTTTTCTATAGTAGCACGAAATTCATTATTAGCGTAACTCTCGTAGGTTGTTTTATATAAACGTTCGGCAAGAGTGTTGTTGTTTTTTATTTCGTTCAAATAGTCAGGATTTTTAATCATCATTGCATACTCACTTTCTGGATATTGAGTAAGTATTTTGTTTTTGTAGAAGTTTGAATTAGGATAATCGCCTTTTTTGTCATAAAGACAATAAAGATGATAGGAAGAAGGCAACACATTAATATGATTAGGATAACGAGTGTGCAGTTCAATGAAGGTCTCTATCGCCTTTGGTATATTGTTAATTCCTTGGAAGAAAATATACCCAGCTTCAAGTAAAGCATCGGCTATAATCATATTAGCAGTATCTTTTGCTCCTTGAGTAAAAGGTATGTCTTTAGTATAGTATTCTCTTTTGTCTGGTGTAAGAGAAGGAGAAACCTCTGTTTTGTTTGCTGTGGAATCTATAGTGTCGTTTTCTGCTAATGCTTCGTCTTCAAAACCTATTTCTCGTTTGCTACTTAGTCTCCAATTGTCTTCCAAAGGTCTTTCTCCCCATTTTCTTTGGAATTCCAATTTTCCACTCTGAACAGTAGTAGGATTAGCAAAATAAAAATTGCTTGTGTTACGGTTTAATTGGTTAAAATTATTCATAGAGGCATTGCGAGCAAGTATTGCTTGTTGAATCTTTGCTTCTTCCTCCTTACGTTTTTGTTCTGCCTTGTAATCAGCAATCCATTTGTCTATCTTAGAATTTAATTCTTCGTTGCTAAGTTCAGATAAAGCCAAAAGACTATCCCAGCGTGTTATTTTGTTTAGATTTTCAACTAAAGAAGTAAGTACTCTTTGACGAGAAAGTATTACTTCTCTTGTTGGATAATCCTTATCCATTAGATTTAAAGCAGTATCGTAATACATTTGTGCTTTTACATAGTTTTGCAAGGAATCATAATACACGTTTGCCGCTCTAAGAGAGGAAGCCATTTTCTGTACTTTATTATTTTTAGAATATCTGACACTTTGTTCCCATTTTTTGCAAGCAATTTCTAAACTATTATTTCTAAAGTATATCTCACCAATAGCATAATATACTTGGTCTAAGAAGTCTTCATTCTTTTTGTCATCAAGCATATCCTCCAAATCTTCAATAATAGATATGCTGTTCTTTTTAGAAGGGTCAAAACATAAAGCTATATTAAGTTGAGAAACAAACTGCATAGAATAATCCTTAGCATGTCTATATGTATATTTGAAGCATTTGGTTGCTTTGTCATATTGTTTGTTGTTCATGTAAATCTGTCCTTCAATAAAACGAGTACGAGTGTTTAAACTACGTTCAAATATGCTTTTCTTTCTTATTTGAAGGTTTTGTAAAGCTGACAATGTCTTTCCTTGTGCTATATCGTTTTCAGCCCAAACAAGATGCATCATCTTCTTTAGTTTCTTTGGTGCTTTTTTCTCTTCAATAGCTTTATAAACTTGCTTTAACATTATTTCAGATTCGTTGTATTTTTTTTCTTTAGTGTAAGTTAAAGCTAACCAAAGCATAGCAGGATATATTTCCGGTTGCTTTTTCCAATTACCTATTATATATTGAAATGATGCTTCTGCACCTTTGTAGTCATGAGCATAAAAACACGCTTGACCAATTAAAAGATAAGCGTCATCAATAACTTTATTTTTCTCTTTACCAGAGAAACGCATTGAATGAACTTTTATAACCTTGCCACCTTTTTCTATTGCTCTATCGGTATTTCCTTTTATGGCAGTAGCTTGTTCATTAGTTCCATTAACATATATAGGAAGTATTCTTGTGTAGTCATCTTTCCAATTTTGATTAATGGTTCTTTGACCTTCTTTCAAAGCTTCTTTGCCATTCCAATAGGCGTTATAGTATCCTACAACATAATGATAGTTTCTGTTTAGCCATTTATCCTTATGAGTAGAACAACTTGCTAGCAAAAAAACTATTAAAAACAAATATATAATATAAAGTCTTTTAGTCTTCAAATCAGTCTATTTTTAACACAAAACAAAACGAAATTAATCTTCCTTTATTATATTTAACTCAAAAAAACTAACAATAAATTTGTTAGTTTTGAAATAAATTGTAATTTTGGACCGAATAACAATGCTAACTAATAATGAATAACTATGAACTTTAATACAAAAGGAACGGGAGTTGCCCTTGTTACTCCATTTGATAAAAGAGGAAACGTTGATTTCAGTGCTTTGGGAAGACTTATAGACCATTGTATAAATGGAGGAATTGATTATCTTGTTTGCTTAGGTACTACTTCGGAATACCCTACGCTTACTGAAAAAGAGACTTTTGCTGTAAGAGATTATATTGTAGAATACGTTGATAAAAGAGTTCCTATTGTATTAGGGGTAGGAGGGAATAACACCAAAGAACTTGTTACTCGTATAAATCATACAGATCTTAGTGGTTTCGCTGCTATTCTTTCTGTTAGTCCTTACTACAATAAGCCATCACAAAAAGGTCTATATACACATTATAATTATATTGCCGCTGCTTCGCCTTTGCCTGTCATAATCTATAATGTACCTGGCAGAACAGGAGTCAATATCTCTGCGGAAACTACTTTGAAACTTGCAGAAGACTTTAAAAATATAATCGGTATAAAAGAAGCTTCAGGCAATATGTTGCAATGTATGGAGATACTAAGGTGTAAGCCTGACAGATTTAGTCTTATCAGTGGTGAAGATGCTCTTACTTATCCATTGATAACATGTGGAGCCAATGGTGTTATATCTGTTACGGCAAACGCTTATCCAAATATGGTTAGCACAATGGTCAATCAAGCATTGAAAGGATCTAACAAAAAAGCTTTAGCTTTACATAATACCTTACTGCCTTTTACTAATGCTATTTTTGAAGAAGGAAATCCAAGTGGAGTAAAAGCTGCATTGGAGAGTATGGGAATATGTGATAATATTGTAAGATTGCCTTTGTCTAATGTAAGTAGAGCATTGTACAATAGACTTCAAAGTTACGTAAAAGAACATAAATAATAATTTTAAAACAAGATATATTATGGTAAATTACAAAGATTTAGGCTTGGTGAATACAAGAGAAATGTTCGCCAAAGCAATAAAAGGAGGTTATGCTATACCTGCTTTCAACTTCAATAATATGGAACAAATGCAAGCAATTATTCAAGCTTGCGTTGAAGCAAAAAGTCCTGTTATATTACAAGTAAGTTCTGGTGCAAGAAAATATGCAAATCAGACACTTCTTCGCTACATGGCACAAGGAGCAGTGGAATATGCCAAAGAGTTAGGTTATGCTATTCCAATTGTTCTTCACCTTGACCACGGTGATACTTTTGAACTTTGTAAATCATGTATAGAATATGGTTTTTCTTCTGTAATGATTGACGGTTCTGCACATAGTTATGAAGACAACATTGCTTTGACTAAGAAAGTAGTTGATTATGCTCATCAATATGATGTAACAGTAGAGGGAGAACTTGGAGTACTTGCAGGAGTAGAAGATGATGTAGTAGCAGAGAAATCTAACTACACACGTCCAGAAGAAGTAGAAGACTTTGTTAAGCGTACAGGTGTTGATTCACTTGCAATCTCAATAGGAACTTCTCACGGAGCAAATAAGTTTAAACCAGAACAATGCACAAGAGATGCTAACGGAATACTTGTTCCACCACCATTGCGTTTTGATATTCTTAAAGAGATAGAAAAACGTCTGCCTGGTTTCCCTATTGTACTTCATGGTTCTTCTTCAGTACCTCAAGATTTGGTTAAGTCAATTAATTCTCATGGAGGTGCTTTGAAAGATGCTATAGGTATTCCAGAAGACCAATTGAGAGAAGCTTCTAAGTCAGCAGTATGTAAGATAAACATAGACTCTGATGGTCGTTTGGCTATGACAGCAGCAATCCGTGAGGTTTTGCAAGCAGAACCTGCAGTGTTTGACCCAAGAAAATACTTAGGACCTGCAAGAGATAGATTGAAAGAACTTTATATTCATAAATGTAAGGACGTTCTTGGTTCAGCAGGTAAAGCATAAATAAAAAAAAGAGTTGGTTTTCAAAAATTAACTCTTGATGTTTTGGGTGTAAAGAGTTGGTTTTAATTTTTTAAAACCAACTCTTTTTTTCTTGCTTTAAAAACATTGAGATTTTAAAATTACTCTTACTCTTTGTTTGTTTATTATTTATTTGTAATTTTGCAGTTCTTATTAAAAAGCAAAAAATATCAACACTATTTGAAAAACTTATTAAAACATATATTATTCTCTTTTTACTTGTTGTTTAGTTTGTCTTGTTCGGTTGCTCAGGATAATCAGACATTAGGTTTGACTTTGAGCGGAGGAGGGGCTAAGGGACTTGCACATATCGGAGTTCTGAAAGCTTTGGAACAAGAGAACATTCCTATAGATTATATTTGTGGAACATCAATGGGAGCTATAATAGGAGGATTATATGCTTCAGGATATAGTGTGGATGAAATTGAAAACATATTCCTTTCAAAAGAGTTTGATGCTTTGCTTTCGGGTATAATAGAACAGGATATAGAACCTCTATACTATAAAGATAAAGACGATGCTTCAATTTTAAAGATTAACTTAAACGCAGAAAATAAACTCAAAGCAAGTCTGCCAATGAGTTTTGTTAATCCTACAAAATTAGATTATGCTTTTATGACTTTTTTTTCCTCGGCAACAAAAGCCTGTATGGGAGATTTTAATAAATTGATGATACCTTTCTTTTGTGTAGCCACTAATGTTACGGATAATACTCAAGAGGTTTTACGTGAAGGAGACCTTTCTACTTCCATAAGAGCCTCTATGACTTTTCCTTTTGTTTTTGCTCCTATAGAATTAGATGGAAAAATGATGTGTGATGGAGGAATCTATAATAATTTTCCAGCAAAAGAAATGCAGGATTTTTATTCTCCAACGTTGATAATTGGTTCCAAGGTTGTAAATAACTATGATAATCCAAACAATGACGATATTATATTGTATATAGAAAATATGATTACTTACGACACTAAGTATGATATTCCTACGGACAATGGTATTATGATAGAAACGGATATGTCAGACATTTCTGTTATGGATTTTGATAAGAAAAAGGAATGTATAGACAGAGGATACAACAATGCTTTGAAATACATTAAAGAAATAAAACAAAAAATCTCACGAACCCAATCCCAAGAAGAACTTTCAGAGAAAAGAAAAGCCTTTGAGGAGAAAAAAACGAAGATAACTATAGGAAACATCATAATCAAGGGAGTCAAAGATAAACAGAAACATTTCTTTGAACATCTGCTTACTCAAAATCTTCACGATGATACATTAACTCTTGAAAGCCTTAGAGATAATTATTTGGCTTTAAGTGTTTATCCTAATATTAAAAGTATTAGTCCTTATATATATTATGATTATTTTCTTTCTGAATATGTATTGGAATTGAATATTAGAACACAGAAAACTTTAACTACAAAAATAGGAGGTATAATTTCTTCCGACCCTATAAGTAATATTTTTTTAGGACTTGACTATACTTCAATAAGAAAGTATGCATGGAGACATAAAATCAATGGTTATATAGGCAGATACTATAAATCTTTTATGTACGACATTGCTTTGCATGTTCCAAATCCTGTAGCTCCCTTCGTGTTAGAAGGTGTTTTGAATATAAACAGATGGAATTTCTATAGAAGTCATTCGCCTTTGTTTGAGTATTCCGCAATAAATTATATGATTCAGAACGAAAACAATGCTCAAATAAAACTTTCCTTCCCAATATCACGTAGAGATAAATGCGTATTTAAAGTAGGCTATGGAATAACTGATGATGATTATTTTTTAAAAGACTATATTCTTTCTACAGATACAAGCGATAATACAAAATTCAGCCATTTTGTGTTGGGATTTAAAAGAGAATACAACTCATTAGACAATAATCTTCTTCCAACTAAAGGAGTCTTTTCTAAGATAAACATACAGTATGTTAATGGTGTAGAAAGATTTTATGCAGGAAACAAGACTGATGATTATCAAGACTATAAAAGAAAACACGCTTGGGCTCAAATCAATTTTGAAAATAAGATATACACGCCTATAAACAAAAGATATTCATTAGGATTTAACACTAAAGTATTCTATTCTTTTCAAGATTTGTTCTATACTAAAAAAAATTCTCTTCTGAATGCTGGTGTTTATGCTCCATCTTTAGAATCTCTTACAAGTTTTTATCCAGAATATAGGTCAAATCAATATCTTGCAGGTGGTTTGGAGCAAGTGTTTAAGTTAGGTTCTTTTATTCTTGGAGGTTTGGAATTTAGATTGGGAACATACGCTTTTGTTCCTATAAGACAAATCTTAGAGAATAAACAAATGCAACCTTACTATGGAGAATTTTTTAAGAAAGCGTACGGTATAGTTACTTCATCTTTGGTGTTGGCAACGAGGTTGGGCAATCTTTCAATGTCGCTTTCCTATCATCAAAGAGAAGATATGAACACAAATCCTTGGAACTTTACTGTTAGTTTTGGTACAATAGTGTTTAATGAAAAAAATATTGACAGATGATAGTACTAAAAAATATTTCAAAGTCTTTTGATTCTCTTCAAGTGTTGAAAGATATAAGTTTGCAAATCAACGATGCAGAGATAGTGAGTATAAGCGGAATGTCTGGAGCTGGGAAGACTACTCTTTTAAACATTATGGGGACGTTGGATAAGGCAGATAGTGGAGAGATTATTGTGAATGGCAGAGATATTACAGGACTTTCCGACAAAGAACTGTCTGCTTTTAGAAACAAAGAAATAGGTTTTGTATTTCAGTTTCATCATCTTCTGACGGAATTTACTGCATTGGAGAACGCAATTATGCCTGCTCTGATTTGCGGAACAAATGAAAAAGAAGCATCAAACAAGGCAAGAGAGTTGTTTCGTTTGCTTGGAATAAAAGGGAAGGAAGAAAGTTTTCCAAATGAGTTGTCTGGTGGAGAGCAACAGAGAGTTGCTATCATTAGAGCCTTGATTAATTCCCCTTCCGTTGTTCTTGCTGATGAACCTACAGGAAACCTTGATTCTCAAAATGCAAAAGCTTTGTTTGATTTGTTTTTTGTTTTGAGAGATAAACTGCGTCAGACATTTGTGATAGTAACACATGCAAAGGATTTATCTGCACGTTGCGACAGAGAACTAATAATAAGTGATGGTAAAATATTAAAATAGAATAAAATGGCAAGAGAAAATATAATATATGGTTATCGTCCTATTGTAGAAGCAATAAGAGAGGGCAAACAAATAGAAAAACTTCTTATACAAACCAACTTAAACAATGAGTCTATAAGGAATATAAAGGAGGAATTGAGAAAGCAAGATTTGAATATTAAACAACAATATGTTCCAATAGAGAAGTTAAACTCCATAACACGAGGAGAAAATCATCAAGGTCTTGTTGCTTTTGCTTCTTTAATAGAGTATAAGAATTTAGAAGAAGAAATAGAAAAGTCCATAGATAAATGTGTTCCTTTTATTTTAATTCTTGACCATATAACTGATGTTCGTAATCTTGGAGCAATAGCAAGAACGGCCGAATGTGCAGGAGTTACTTGCTTGATAGTTCCTGATGAGGGTTCAGCAGCAATAAATGAAGACGCTGTTAAAACTTCTGCTGGTGCTTTGCTTCGTTTGCCTGTATGCAGAGTTAAGAACATCAAAACAACACTTAATTATTTAAAACAAAGTGGAATAAAAATATTCGCAGCAACAGAGAAGGCTACCAATGTTTATACAAAAGAAAACTACAATCTTCCTTGTGCTATTGTTATGGGAGCAGAAGATAAGGGAATATCTAAAGACGCTTTAAAGTTATCAGACGCTTTGATAACAATACCAATAAAAGGGAACATAGAATCTTTAAATGTCAGCGTTGCAGCAGGAGTTATTATATACGAAGTTGTAAGGCAAAGAAGCGAATAGAATTCTTAAATATGTTTTCCTATTTTGTAGCCTTTTAATCCATAGAAACAAAGGTAACAATAAGAAATCATTGGAATAATAAATGAATATTTTATACCAATAATATCAGCTAATAATCCCTGTAATGGAGGTAGCAAAGCACCACCTACAATCATCATAATAAGAATAGAAGAAGCACTTGCTGTTTGTTTGCCTAAGCCGTCAATAGCTAAAGTAAATACGTTTCCCCACATAATAGAGTTAAACAAACCTATAGCCAATACACACCAAACAGCAACTTGTGGTTCTGCAATAAAAGAAGAGATTATCAAACCAAGATTAACCATGGCAAAGATACTTAGACTTAAAGCTGGTTTCCCTTTTCCAAGATAGAAGAAAATAAAGTTCAATACTATAAATACAATAAAGAACCACACCTGATGAAATACTAATCCATGAAGAGAATAGTTTACAAAGAATATTATTAGGAAAGAAGCCACAGCAAGCAGTATCATATAGATAAATTTACTTGATTGTTTTGCGTTTGACAAGGATATGGCACCAAGAAACCTACCTATCATAGCACCACCCCAATAGTAGCTAAGAAAAGCCGAAGCAACAGCTTCTGGTTTTCCAAGCATTTCTTTCATATAAGATACAAAATTACTTCCAATGCTAACTTCTGCACCTACATAAAAGAAGATTCCCAAAGCACCTAAAAGAACATAAGGTTTATTAAAGATACTTGTTTTTGCAGTTTCCAACTCTTCTTCCTGTTCGGTGTAAGTTATTTTTGACATATAGATGAAAACAGTTACGGCTATTAGCAAGCAGGCAAGGAAAAGATAAGGAACGAATACGGCATCTGTTCCTATGGTGTTTTTTGCAAAGTAATTGAATACAAAATATCCACCAAGTGCAGGTCCTAATGTTGTTCCTAAAGAATTGAAAGCCTGAGTTAGGTTCAAACGAGAGGAAGCAGTTTGTCTATCTCCTATAATCGAGACAAAAGGATTTGCTGCTATCTGCAAAAAAGTTAGTCCTATTCCTAAAAGAAACAGTGTTAAGAGAAAGGTAGTAAAAGGCAGATTGTTTTTAGCAGTCATAGCAAAAAGGAAACAAGCAATGGCTGCAATGATTAATCCTATTATAAGTGTGTTTTTATAACCTATTTTTGTAATAGGGTCTTTCCCTTTCAACGAAAACAAGAAAAAGATGAAAGCACCCACGAAGTACGCTCCGAAAAAGGCGAATTGAACAATATTGGCTTCAAAATGGGAAAGCGAATATACGTTTTTCAAGAAAGGAATCAGCACATCATTCAAGGAAGTTATGAATCCCCACATAAAAAACAACACCGTTACGCTTATCATTGGTATTATTGAATTCTGTTTTTCTGTTGTCATAATCTGTAAATATGTTTTTATATTAAAAGTTTAAATTATTATAAAATATTCATTCGTTTTAGAATTTCCTTTTCTATTCTTTCGTTATGTTTTATGCTTGATAGTGTCCAATTTATTAGCATATCAAGTTGTTCTTCTTTGCTAAGGTGCCAATTGATTGAGGAATTTCTTAGTTTATCAGTTAAATAATGCAAGGTAATAGCAGCAGAAACACTAATATTAAAGCTTTCTGTAAAACCATACATAGGTATCTTCATAAAACAGTCAGCATTCTCTATAGCCTCTTTACTTATTCCATCTACTTCACTTCCAAAAACAATAGCCGTCTTTTGATTTATATCCACATCTTGCAAGTTTATGTCATTTTTGTAAGGCATTGTAGCAACAATCTTATAACCTTGTTTTCTTAAATCATCAAAGCACTGCTTGGTATTGTTGGTAAATGAGTTGTATTTTTTGATGTTCAACCATTTATTTGCTCCAAGAGAAATATCATCAGTAACAGAAAAGGTGTTATTGTTTTCTACTACCATAACATCTTGCAGACCTAAGCAATCACAAGTTCTAAGCACAGCAGAAGCATTTTGTTCTTTATGTATGTTTTCAATAACAGGGACAAACCAATTAGTTCTATTGACTATATTTTTCTCCAAAAGAGCCTTTCTTTCAGGAGTTATAAACTCACAGAGATTGGTGTAGAATTCTTGTTTCTGACTTTCGTTTAGTGTTGTGTATAACATTGTGTCTATTAGTTTTGTTGTTGCAAAAATAATAAAAATATCTAACGCAACAAATATTTTTTTCTAACTTTTATTCTATCTTTGCATTTGGAAAGTCTTATGCAGTACAGAAAGATTATACATATTGACATGGATGCTTTTTATGCTTCAGTAGAGCAACGTGATAACCGTCAGCTCAGAGGTCTTCCTGTTGTTGTAGGAGGAGATTATGAACGTGGAGTTGTTTCTACTGCCTCATACGAAGCCAGAAAGTTTGGCATTCATTCTGCTATGTCTATTGTGAAAGCCAAGAGTTTATGTAAAGACCTTATCATCGTTCCTCCAAGAATGGAAGTCTATCATGAAGTATCTTTGGAAATAAGAAATATTTTCTCTGAATATACCGACAAGATAGAGCCACTTTCATTAGACGAAGCCTATTTAGATGTAACAACTAACAAGAAAAACATAAGTCTTGCTCAAGACATAGCCTTGGAGATAAAAGATAAGATATTTAGAAACCTGCTTTTAACGGCTTCGGCAGGAGTTTCCTATAACAAAATGCTTGCAAAAATAGCTTCAGAATACAAGAAACCGGACGGACTTTTTGTGATACATCCGAGTAAAGCCCAAAAGTTTATAGACAATTTAGACGTGAAAGACTTTTGGGGAGTAGGAACCAAGACACTAAAAACAATGCATGAATTAGGAATATTCAAAGGCAGGGATTTAAAACAAATGTCTCTTTCATCTCTTAGAAGAAATTTTGGCAAAACAGGTGCTATGTTCTATGATTTTGCAAGAGGTATAGACAACAGAGAAGTCATCACAGACTATGTAAGAAAATCTGTAGGTTGTGAGCATACTTTTGACAGAGATATATCAACAATGGCAAGCGTTACCATTGAATTATATAATGTAGTATTAGAGTTGGTAGAAAGAATAAAAGAAACAAAATTCAGAGGAGCAACACTCAACCTTAAAGTAAAGTACTTTGATTTTTCAATATCTTCACGTTCTTTTACCCAAAGAAAGGCTTTTGTGAAAAAAGACAACATTCTTTCAGTGGCAAAACAACTGATAAAAGATATAGACTATAGAAGCAGACCTATAAGGCTGATAGGGCTTAGCGTATCTAATCGTATTGACCCCTATTATGCAACAGGAGAATTATTCTGACCTTATTTTTGTTCTAAGAAATAAAAAATTATTACTTTTGCATCAAGATTATCAGAAACAATAACAAACATATATAGACATGAAAAGAATAGCACTTATTACAGGAGCAACTTCTGGTATAGGAAAAGCTACAGCAGAGAAGTTTGCACAAAACAATATAGACCTTATTATCACAGGTAGAAGAAACGAAAGATTGGTTTCGTTTGCAAAAGAACTCATAGAAAAGTATAATATCAAAGTCAAAGCACTTAATTTTGATGTTAGGGACAACGAACAAGTAGAGAAATATCTTAACAGCCTTGAACCAGAGTGGAAGGAAATAGATATATTAGTAAATAACGCAGGCTTGGCAGCAGGAAAAGACGCCATACAGGAAGCTTTGCTAAGCGATTGGGAGCAGATGATAGACACAGATGTAAAAGGTTTGCTCTATGTTTCAAGAGTTGTTCTTCCTTGGATGTGCAAGAGAATGAAAGGACATGTAATCAATATTTGTTCCATAGCAGGAAAAGAAGTCTATGCAGGCGGAAGTGTTTATTGCGCAGTAAAACATGCAGTTGATGCCATAAGTAAAGGTATGCGTATAGATTGTCTTCCATATAATATAAAGGTAACAAATATTTGTCCGGGAGCAGTTGAGACTGAGTTCTCTATGGTTAGATTTAAAGGCGACAAAGAAAAGAATGATGCTACATACAGAGGCTTTACTCCACTGACAGGAGAAGATATAGCCGACACAATAACATATTGTGCATTATTACCAGAACATGTCAATATAAATGATTTGGTTATTATGCCAACAGCACAAGCAAACTCCGGCTTGTTCTTTAGAAAATAAACAGATATGTACGATCAAGTAATAGACAAGAATAATCCTAACTCTGCACTTAAAGTTACTCAAGGTACAGAGAACAGGCAGGATGTTAATAAAGACTTTCTTAAGCATGTAAAAAAAGTTAAATCTTTGTCTGTTGAGGATTATGTAGAAGGAATCCTAAGTGGCAACCGTACTATCTTGGCAAGAGCAATAACACTTGTAGAGAGCAATCTGTATAAACATCAGCTTATTGCTCAGGAGGTGATAGAGAAATGTCTTAAACACTCAGGCAACAGCATAAGGTTAGGTATTACGGGAGTTCCTGGCGTTGGTAAGAGTTCTGTCATTGAAGTGTTAGGAAAAAAACTTACCTCGGAAGGACACGAGGTTGCTGTTCTTGCAATAGATCCAAGTAGTGAGAGAAGTGGAGGAAGTATTTTGGGAGATAAGACACGTATGGAGTTGCTCTCTTCTGACCCTAATGCTTTTATTCGTCCTTCTCCTTCTGCAGGAAGCCTTGGTGGAGTGGCAAGAAAGACGCGTGAGATAATTATTCTTTGTGAAGCGGCAGGCTTTGATGTGGTTATAATAGAAACAGTTGGAGTAGGGCAGAGCGAAGTCTTGGCTCATTCTATGGTGGATTTCTTCCTTTTGTTGCAATTGGCTAATGCGGGTGATGAACTACAAGGAATCAAACGAGGAATAATGGAGATGGCAGACGCAATAGCCATCAATAAGGCAGAAGGCAAGGAAAAAGAACGTTCAGAACTTGCTGCAATAAACTATAGGAATGCTCTTCATCTTTTCCCTCCTCAAGAGAGTGGTTGGCAACCAAAAGTATTCACATGTTCGGCTTATTCCAAGATGGGTATAGATGACATTTGGCAGAATGTTTTAGATTATGTTGAGATGACAAAGAAGAGTGGGTATTTCTATAAGAACCGCAATACTCAAAATCTTAGGATATTATCGGAAAGCATTTCGCAGACATTATTGGACAGATTCTATGATAGCGATGTAGCCAAAACAAAACTTGATATTGCCAAAGATGATATTTTGGACAACAAGGTTTCAGCCTATATTATAGCACAAAAACTTATTGATGAGTACTTTCAGTCATTGAAAGGATAGAGTCTTTGGACTATTGTTTTAATGGAGTAAAAAAAGAGTTGGTTTTAAGAAAAAAAGATCAACTCTTTTTAGTATAAACATTAAGTCTTTTAGGTGTAAAGATCAACTCTTTTTTTATCAAGACTTTTTTCAAAATTATCAACTTTTTTATTCTTTTGATTTGTATGGCTTTATTGTGTTTGGATTTGTTTTTTTGCTCTCGTTACAGACTTATAAGAGAGATAATAGTTTAACTGTTCCATATCTGCCATGAGTATTCGGCTTGAGAATACAACATCTGTAATCCGTCAATTGTTTTTGCTCCTTTTTTGCTTGCAAGACTTAGAAGCAGAGTAGGAGAGGGATTATAGATAAGGTCAAAAACAATATGTTTGTCGTTTATCTTTTCCATATCTATATTTGGTATGCTGTTCTCGTTTTTGCCATACATTCCACAAGGAGTTGCATTTACGATTAGTGAAAAGTCTCTGTAATCCATTGAATTAAGGTCTTCGTATGTAATGATGTGAATGTTTTTATTGAAGTCTTTCTTTGTGCGGGATACTATCAAATATGGGATATTCAAAATTTTGAGAACGTATGCAACGCTTTGACTTGCACCACCTGAACCAAGTATTACAGCCTGATTTATCTTAGAAATATCTGTATTTTGCTCCAATGAATATTTAAAACCCAAATAATCTGTGTTGTAGCCTATCAGTTTTCCTTCTTTGACTTTTATTGTATTGACGGCATTGATTTCTTGTGCAACAGGGTCTATATCATCTAAATAAGGAATTATGCTTTGTTTGTATGGAGAGGTAACGTTTAGTCCAAGAATGTTTGGGTTTTCTTGTATAAGGTTAAGTATTTCACTTTCATTCTTTGTTTCAAATAATTTATAACAGCAGTTCTTTAATCCAAGAGAAAGAAACTTTTGGGTAAAATATCTTTGAGAAAAAGAATGTGAAAGAGGGTAGCCAACAAGACCAAACAAGGATTGTGGTATCATTTTACTTTTTTTGTTTTTTTCTTCTTAAAGCCATTGTAAATAAGATAAGCCACGAAGAGAACACCTACTCCTAATAACACGTAGGATAATTCACTGCTATATTTAGAAATCATATCTTCCTGTCCTTTAGCCAAATAACCTAAGAAAGCCAAGACTATGTTCCAAATCCCTGCACCAAAGAAAGTGAAAAGCAAGAATATATGCAGTTTCATCTTAGCTAATCCTGCAGGAATAGAGATTAATTGACGTACAGCAGGAACAAGTCTTCCCACAAAAGTTGAAGCCTTACCGTGTTTAACAAAATAATTTTCAGCCTTTTCAACTTTCTCTTTACTCAAAAGACATAAACGGCCAAGTTTAGATTCTGCAAACTTATATATGATAGGTCTTCCTAACCACATAGCAAGAAAATAGTTTATCAAAGCTCCTATCAACGCTCCAAGAGTTCCAAACAAAACAACAAGAAAGATATTCAAACCACTGTCTTTTTCTAAAGCTTTGTAAGCAGCAGGAGGTATGATTACCTCAGAAGGAAAAGGGATGAAAGAACTTTCTATTGCCATCAAAAGAGTAATAGAGCCATAGTTTAAATTATCGTTGTACCATGCTATGACTTGTCCAACAGCACTAAGTTCATTGTTAGTGTCTTGTGCGGGCAAATCTTCTGCCTTTAGATTCCAAGAAGCAACCAAAGATATTAGACTAATAAAAACAACTGCTAACTTATTCATTTATCAATTCTTTTAAGCATTTAAGATAATTTCCGTTTTTCAGTAGAGAAGGAAAATTGTCTCTAATATTCTTATTATAACCTTTCTGTGCAATAAGATATTGTAACGCTTTCCTTGTATAGGCTATATACTTGCTGTCTCTACAAGATAAATCAAGCAAGGCATAATACAGAGAATCTATATCATTGTAGTCTTTTATGGTGTCTTCCAAGAGTTTAATTCCCTCTAATAATCTGTCAGTTTCAGCTTTTATGTAGGCAAGAGAAACAGTTGCAAGCATAGAAATAAGTATATCATCACTATTGGTCAGCTCTGCAAGAATATCTTCGCTGATGTATGAAAAGCCTAATGAACTTATTCTTTCTGCAAAACCAAGATAATAAGAAGGAGGATATTGCATTGCTATAGCTTTATCAAGTTGTCTGTTAGCCATAGTAATTTGATTTTGCATAAGATAGCACTCTACAAGTCCAAGATTTGATTCCGGTAGTTCCAATCCAAATTTTTCATGTTCCAATGCTTTCTTATAATAGATGGAAGCGTTTTTGTAGTCTTTTTTGTTTAAGTATGCTTTGCCTATACTCTCGTAATAGGTGTATTTATCTGTAGCATATTCGGCAGCTAAAAGAGATTCTTTGATATATTCTTCGTCTTTTCCTAATGCAACAACAATATTTGCTTTCAAAGCATGTCGTGTTTCTTCATCGGAATCAATAGCTATAGCATAGTTTATAGCCTCCAAAGCCTTGTCAATATGATATGACTCATAATAAGCAAAAGCCAGGGCAACCCAAACTTTGTCTTCAAACGGATTTTTATTGACTATGCTTCTAATAGTTCTAAGTACAGTGTTGGCAACTTGTTTATCTTCAACACATTTTACATAATTCATCATCAAAGCCCAATCGTCATAATGAATCTTTACCACATTTCTGAGTAATTTCTCTGCTTGGGCAAATTTTGACTTTTCTATATATATTCGTGCAAGAAGATAAGAATAGTAAGGATCTAATTCGCTTTCCTCCAAAAGAAGTTCCTTAAGTATTTGTTCTGCTTTTTTTAGGTGAGTACCAGATTCTACATACACTCCTGCAAGTAATCCTCTGAGTTCTTCTGAAGGATGTTCTTTTATATAGTCTTTTATAAGATTTTCTGCTCGTTTGTATTCTTCTTTATTAAGATACAGGTTAGCCATTCTAACAACTATATCTTCATCATCGGGAAATTTCTTGTATGCTCTTAGTGTTGCTTGTTCTAATCTATCGTCCTGCTCGTTATCTTCGTAATAATCAATGATATCAACCCACTCCATGGAATCAAACCATGCAGGTATGTTATTATCAACCATATCTTCGTATCTACGGACTAAGTCCAATATTTCTTTTTCTTCCTCGCTCATGATATTTTTTTCCTAATGTAAGTAGTATGTTTGTAAATAAGAAGAGAATACAGAGTTTTATCTCATTTCTTTAGGAATCATTGCCACACGATGTAAAACGTTATTCTTGAAGATTATGTAAATATTTCCCATATAAAACCATTGTTGGTCGCTACCGTCAAAATTAGTCTTGACACTTCTCTCTGGTTTGCCCCAACTCTGCTCAACCATATCCATAGACATACCTTTTATGAGTTCTTTTTGAAGTATTGCTTTGTAGTATGTTGGATATGTGTCTCTGTATTTTTCTATTTTTTCAGTAGAAAGGTATTTGTTGAATGAAAGCATATCACCTAAAGCATAATCTTCTGGCATATAGAACTTTCTACCTTTTTCTGTACGCATAAGAAGTTGATACTTACCTTCTCTGACCACAACATCCAAGCAATGGAATATGTCTCCTTGGTGAAGAGTCAAAGAACGTTTTCTTCTAATGTCCATAACTGTAAGAGGATATTTGTCTCCTCGTACAGTAAATTCTCTGTCTTTATATGTTTGACGCAATTTCTTGTGGAAACTTTCTATAACAAAAGAAAATAGATGTCTTTCGTGCTTAGTAGGATATTTATAGTAGATAGTATCTCTTGAATTTGGTTGAACAAGTTTAAGATAAACATTTGTCAAACTTTCAGCGTCAAAAGCAACATCTTTAACCACAAATACCTTATCTTTCAAACTTTTACCCTTAGACAAAGGATATTCAGTGAAAGAATATTTCTTGCTGTCATCGGGATAGTTATACAGACGTTTTCCGTTGTATAATCTCTCTAAAGTAGCGTCTGTAACTTCTGGAAGAATAAGTCTTTGACCTATAAGTTGGTCTGGAACTATGGCATAATTTGCATTTGTGTCGTAAGTTATAAGGTTTAAATCTTCAAAAGCGTATGTTTCGTGAGGATATTCGTTCTTAGCATGATTGTAATAAGACATTGGAGTGAAAGGAAAATGATACTGATTATAGAAATTTTGATATTCGTAGAAGATAGTATCAGAGGTGTTTCCAATGACTAACTTCATAAAAGGATGACGCATCTTTGAGAAATCTCTCATTTCAGGAATAGCTTCAGCAATCTTGTTGTAAGCGAATTGGTCTGCAACATAATCTACAACAATAAACCATTTGCCTTTAAGAGATAGCATTCTCTCCTTAGACATACGGGTCATTTTGTAGAATCTTGTCTTGGAATTGTCTTTTTTTAGATTTTTTCCTATGGTACCTTCATAAAAATAATTAATCAACTCATCATTTACATCTTGTAGATAAAGAGTTTGACCAACCAAAGCAAAAGGTTTAACCATATAACTAAGATGTTGTTGGTAGTCTTTGTTATCAAAATCAGGAAGATTTTTATAATCTTTCACCTGACCATTAACTTGAAAGGAAAGGCAAACCAACACAAGTAAAACAATTGTCTTTATTCTTTTGTAATCCATAACTTATTCTTTTAATATTGTCTGCAAAAGTACAAAATTTTTAAAGATTAAGGTTATGCGTAGTAACTTTTTTTAAAAAAAAACGTAATACATAGCGTTATGAAGATAGATATCATCACTTTATTCCCTAATATGTTGAAAGGATTTTTTGACGAATCCATATTAAAGCGTGCTATTAGTAAAGGCTTGTTAGAAGTTAATCTTCACAATCTTAGAGATTATTCTTTGGATAAACACAAAAGGGTAGATGACTATGCATTTGGAGGTGGTGCAGGTATGGTTATTCAAATAGAACCTGTTGATAACTGTCTTACAGAATTAAAGAAAAAAACTAATTATGATGAAATAATCTACACTGCTCCTGATGGTGAAATGCTGACTCAAGATCTTGCAAACGAACTTTCTCTTAAGGAGAATATTTGTATTCTCTGTGGGCATTACAAGGGTGTTGATGAAAGAATTAGACAACATCTTATAACACGAGAGATTAGTATTGGTGAATATGTGCTTAGTGGAGGAGAATTAGCAGCAGGAGTTATAGCCGATAGTGTAGTAAGATTGATACCCGGAGTGCTTAATGATGAACAAAGTGCTTTAAGTGATTCGTTTCAAGACGGTTTAATAGCACCTCCAGTCTATACTCGTCCTGCAGATTACAAGGGCTGGAAAGTTCCAGATGTTCTTCTTTCTGGACATGAAGCAAATATAGAACAATGGCGTTATAACCAATCACTTGAACGAACAGAAAAACGAAAACGCTAACACAAATAAATAATAAATAAACTAACTAATTAACTAATTAACTAACTTATAATTAACTAACAAATTATCTAATTAACTAACACACTAAAAAAAGTACAACAAAGTTCAAAAGAACTATGTCGTACAAAATTGATAGTGATTTTTAGTTATAAAACGAGCATAGAAGTTCCCAGTCTGCTTCACAACTCGGTGTTTTTAGTAATTTTGTAAGTTATAATAAATTTTAACTATATCCTTTAATTAAACCTCTATCTGCTTTTTCTATAAAGGTTGCAATGATATTGGTGTATTTGGTTTGCTTCAAAGACTTAACTTCTTCCAATGCTTTAGAATACATCAAGCCACTTTGAAAGACAATCTTATATATTGCCTGAATTTCGTTAATATCTTCTTGAGAAAAACCTCTACGGTGCAATCCTACAGAGTTTATTCCACAGTACGAAGCAGGAAACTTACCAACTTTAATAAAAGGTGGAATATCTTTATCTACCAATGAACCACCAGCGAGAATAGAATGTTGTCCAACATGAACAAACTGATGTATAGCACTCATACCACCAGTTATTACATAGTCTTCTATTGTTATATGTCCAGCAAGTGTAGTATTGTTAGCCAAAACACAATTGTTTCCAACTACACAATCGTGAGCAATATGAACGTATGCCATTATAAGATTGTTGTTTCCTACAACGGTTTTTCCACTTGCAGCAGTGCCTCTGTTGATAGTAACAAACTCTCTGATAGTGTTGTTGTCACCAATCTCAACAGTTGTGTATTCGTTGTCAAATTTTAAATCTTGAGGGATGGCTGCTATGCTTGCACCAGGAAAGATTCTGCAGTTGTTCCCTATTCTTGCACCTGGAAAAATAACTACATTAGCACCAATATAACAATTATCTCCAATAACAACGTCATCGTAAATAACCGCAAATGGCTCTATCTGTACATTCTTGCCAATTTTGGCTTTTTCGCTTACGTAATTCATTCTATATTATGCTTTTGTTACCATTGCCATAAGTATTGCTTCAACACAAACTGTGTTTCCTACATATGCAACACCTTTCATTTTAACAATACCTCTACGTATTGGTTCCATAAGAGATATTTTCATCAACAAAGTATCTCCAGGAACGACTTTATGACGGAACTTAACTTCCTCAAACTTCATAAAATAGGTGTTGAATTTTTCTCCTTCTTTAGCATCTTTCAAAACAAATAAACCGCCTGTTTGTCCAAGAGCTTCAACAATTAGAACACCAGGCATAACGGGTTCTTCAGGGAAGTGTCCATTGAAGAAATCTTCGTTAGCCGTAACGTTTTTTAAGCCGACAACATAGTCTTCACCTTTCTCTATTATTTTATCAACCAATAGCATAGGGAATCTGTGAGGCAGGCGTTGTCTTATATCCATAATGTCGAACACAGGCTTTTTATTTGGGTCATACACAGGTATGCTGTCTTTGTTTTCTATTGTTTCCATTAGTTTTTTTGCAAAATTTTTATTGTTTGTATGTCCAGGACGCTTGATAATGAAATGTCCTATTACGTTACCGGCAAGTGAAACATCTCCTATAAAATCCATAAGCTTGTGTCTTGCTGGTTCATTATCATAGTTTAATCTAATATTGTTAAGGACACCCTTTTCAACCTTTATGTCGTTAATATCCTTATCAAAGAATTTAGCTATCTTTTCTTGTAGATTCTGTTCCAGTACTTTATCAACAAAAATAATAGCATTACTTAAATCTCCTCCCTTAATAAGATTGTTCTCAACTAAAGGAAGTATTTCGCTCAAAAATACAAAAGTACGACAAACGCAAAACTCTTTTTCAAAGTCAGTTAGAGATTTTAACTCAGCCATTTGTGTACCTATCAAAGAAGAAGAAAAATCTATCGTGCAATCCACCTTTAGTTCATCACTTGGCAAAGCCCAATACTCAGATAGACCATCTTTAGAAACGTAATGTATTGGTGTTTTTATTTTTAAGACTTTTTTCTCAACCTCCTGTTCAACTATTTCTGCTTTTTTGATAAGTTCTACCCAATACTTAGCAGAACCGTCAAGAATAGGCACTTCTTCGCAATTGGTTTCAACAATGATGTTGTCTATTCCAAAGGCTCTGAGAGTAGCCATTAAATGTTCTATTGTAGAAACTTTTACGCCATCGTTCTCTATGGTTGTGTTGCGGGAAGTATCTCCAATGAATTTAGCACAAGCGGGAATAAGAGTTTCTTTACCGTCTTTATTGACTTTGAACACAATACCGCTGTTAGCTTCATTAGGGATTAACTTAACCTTACATAATTTTCCTGTATGTAAGCCTTTACCCTCAATTTCTACAATACTTTTAATAGTTCTTTGCCTCATAGGTTTTATTACTTATCTAAAATAAACAGGCCATATATCATTTTGCAAAATTAATACTTTTTTTTGAAAAACTCCATATTTTATCTATTTTTTCTAAAAAATGGATAGATATTACTGATATTCATCTTGATATGTATTTTATTTATTTCTCTATATCATGATGACAACTATATAGATACTACTGTTGTCATCATCGCCATATATGTTTTTTTTATTTGATTTCTATGAAAAAACATCAAGACTTTTATACCTAAACATCAAGACTTAAATTTTTAAAACCAAGTCTTTTTCTTGATGACAACAGCATTATCCCTATATGTTGCATCAAGAAAAAGACATATTCACAGCAAAAAAAACGCAATGTTCTCATACCCGAACGAACGAACTCTCCCCTAAAGGGGAGGAAGTTCGTTCGTTCGGGTATGTCCTTCGGATAACATCCCACCAATTTGATGTTTTTTTAATCAAAACTATTGCTAAATTCAAAAATTTATTGTATCTTTGCAATTGAAAGATTTTCTTCTTATTAAAAAGAATTAATTTTTGAAAATAGAAGACAGAATAAATTATGGCAAAAAAGACGAAAGAAGAAGCCCTAAACCTCGACAATATACTGTTCAAGTGCAGAGACATATTAAGACAAGCCAAGAACTCTGGCTCGTTTTTTGAGAAACGCGATATGATGCTGACGCTCGTATTCCTCCGCTTTATCGGTGAGAAATATGAGAACGGTGTGGCGTCAAGATGAAGCACAGGATATGTGTGTTGATGACTTTAGATTGGTTCAGGCACTGATGCAACAGAATGATGAAATGCGTGTAATTGTCGTTGGTGATGATGACCAGAATATAATGGCTTTAGAGGAAGTAATTCAGACTATTTAAAATCGTTTATAACGGATAATAAAGCCACGGTGTATGAGCTTGTAGATAACTACCGTTCTGACCTTGCTATAGTGGATTATGCTAACAACTTTGTACAACAGATTCCTGACAGGATGAAACAGATGCCTATCGTTTCGGTTAGCAAGGATGAAGGCTTTGTAGGTCTATGTTCTGAATTCAATATTAAAACTTCTGGGACAACGGCTGTTCTTACTGTAACAAACGAGCAGACACTACAAGTAGTTCATTTACTGCGACAGCAAGGTAAGCATGTTAGACTTATTCAGTCTATGGATGTTTTCAGATTTATTAACCTTGCCGAGGTACGTTACTTTTTTAAACAACTTGGAAGAACAGAGGACGTGAGAATTAGTCATTCGCAATGGGAGGAAGCCAAAAGACGCACCGAAGAAGCATACGCCACAAGCACTTGTCTTAGAGCGTTGAAGCAGTTCTTTGCTGATTTTGAGGCAACACATAAAGTTTATTACCGCAATGATTTGAGGGAGTTTGTACTTGAGTCAAGTATAGAAGACTTCATTGCAGCCGATAAGGATACTGTCTTTGTTAGTACTATACACAAATCTAAAGGGCGTGAGTTTGATACAGTTTATTTGTTATCTGATGGAATTCATAATGCGGATAGCGAAAGACTTCGGGCTATTTATGTTGGTATTACAAGAGCTAAACATTCTCTTTATATCTACGAAGATACTTCGTTCTTGGATAAGCAACCGTCTATAGTCTTTTCTCTGTCTCTTAAGGATGTTTGGTTAAGTTACTTTCGTGAATATAAAGAGCAGGTACTTCGCCTCAGAAGTGGAGATAGATTAAATTATAAGGAAGGTTATCTTTTAACAAGAAAAGGAATACGCATTGGAAGTTTATCCAAATCAATGAGAAATAAAATAAAAGAATATGAAGATAAAGGTTATAGTGTTACTGATGTAGAAGTAAGTTTTATCCTCGCTTGGAGACCTCGTGAAGAACCACAAGAGATTGCTGTATGTTTGGCAAATTTAATTCTGACAAAATAACTATCTAAATAATTTCTCGGCTTGGGGGAGGGTTTCTGTTTTGCCGACGTCAAGCCATTTGCTTTCGTTGTTGATGTAGGCTTTAAGTTCAAAAGTTTTTGATAGTTCTAAATAGGCTTCTATAATGGAGAACTTGCCTTCTAAACTTATATTATTTAGTAGAGTAGGAGAGATAAGTTGAATTCCTGAGAAAGCATAGGGAAGGATTTGTTTGTAAGGTCTTGTTACGTTTTCTTCTTGTAGTTTGATATTTCTTCTTCCGCATAGAATGTTGTCTTCATTAAACAGTAGATAGCGTGAAGTGTTTCTGTTTTTTACACATAGGGTAGCAATATTATTATTGGTTGAGTGATAATCAAAGATATTTGAAAAATTTTCGTCGGAAAGTATATCTACATTATGAATAAGTATATCTTCATTATCTAAAAATAGTTTGTCTTTATAGGCTTTGAGCAAGCCTCCTCCTGTGTCAAGAAGAAAATCTCTTTCATCGGATACAAGAATATCGCAGTCCCATTCTTTTGAATTAAGAAAGTCTATAACTTTGTCTGCAAAATGATGCACATTGACAACGATGTGTTTGATGTTATATGCTGTCATTTTGTTGATAACATGTTCCAGCAAGGTCTTGTCTCCAACCTTTACAAGTGCTTTAGGAATATCTTTAGTTATAGGATAAAGTCTTGTTCCTAAACCTGCTGCAAATATCATTCCTTGCATACTACTTAGAAACCTCTTTTTTATTTACCGGGTATTCTATTCTGACATGGTAGATACTCTGCAATTTTCGTTTAAGTATCTTCTTTATTTTATTGATGTCTGAGAGTGTTATTTCTGCGTCATCATATTGTTTGTCGGCTATCTGACTATCAACGATAGACTCCACAAGTTTAGAAATACTCTCCTCTGAATGTTCTTTCAAAGAACGAGAAGCAGCTTCCACACTATCAACCATCATTAGCACTGCTGTCTCCTTAGAAAATGGACGAGGTCCTTTGTAAGAGAAAAGTTTTATATCAACATTTCTGTCAGGATTTTCATTTACTTCTTTATTGTAGAAATATTTTGTTGCTGATGTGCCATGATGAGTACGAATAAAGTCAATGATAGGCTCTGGTAAAGAATATTTATGAGCAAGTTTAATACCATTAGCAACGTGAGAAACGATGGTTTGAGAACTTTCCTCATTAGTCATATCATTTAATGGATTGACACCAGAGACTTGGTTCTCTATAAAACATACCGGATTGGCTATCTTTCCAATATCATGATGAAGGCTGCCTGCTCTTATCAACAGAGAGTTTCCTCCTATTTGATGTATGACTTCTTCAGCAATGTTTGCAACTTGAATACTGTGTTGGAATGTTCCAGGTGCTTTGGTGGATAGTTCTCTAAGTATCTTAGTGTTAGTATTGCAGTACTCCATTAAGGACATTTCACTTACAAGTCCAAACATTTTTTCTAAAACAAATACAATAGGGAAGGCAAACAAAAGGAAGATAGCATTGCCAGCAAAAAAGATGAATCGATTAATATCTAATTGCTTTATGTCTCCATTTTGGATAAAATGCATTGCGATGTAGATGATTGAGTAGGTCAAGAATACAATCCAAGATGTGTTAAAGAACTCAGACCTTTTTTCCAAATGCTCTACACTTAGTATAGCCATCATTCCAACAATCAGTTGATAGAAGATGAACTCAAAACTATTGGGAACAGAAAAACCTATAATGATTATAGAGACTAAAAATACATATAGGGAAACCTTGGTATCAAAGAAGGTTCTGATAAGTATAGGTGCTAAGCATATAGGTACAACAAACAGGAACTCTGGTTTGAAATGAAGCACAAGCATAGTCATTGCAATCATAAGGAGTATGACAGTATAAATAAGCAATATCTTCTTGTTATTTAGAAAAATACTTTTATCGGTGTTATAGACAAACAAAGTCATTGCTCCCAATGCAATAACAATGAGAAGATATTGTCCAAAATTTGACAGTATATTGCTGACGCCTTGTTTTTCTGCTCCTTCATATTCTGTTTTTAGAGAAGAAAGTATCTGATATTTCTCTTCAGTGATTAACTCTCCTTTTGAAATAATAGTCTCGTTTTTTGAGATAAGACCTTTTATCTCTGATATATCTTTAATGGAAGAAGATAGAATTTCGTCTGTCTTTTGTTTGTTGAAGATTATGTTTGGTGTAAGGGCTTTGGTGATAATGTCTGCTATAAAGTCATAGTCTTTAATCTGAGCATTGAAAGAAGATTTTAGCGAAGTATGTACTATTTCTTCCACATCATTGATAGTGTAAAAATCTTCCAATTGGTGTTCTTGTGCAATATTTTGATTAACAAGAACTATATCAGAATTTTTGCCAACAGTGTTTTTTGCATTCTTAGAAACAATGCCATGAGTAAGGATTTTGTCTAAGATATTGTCTATTTTGTATATAATATTCTCGCAGGTGTTGTTGGGTATATTGTTCTGAGTGCATTTGGCTTTAATATTGGAATGTATTTCAGCAATGGTTTTTGCAGTAATATCTTTGTTATAGTCAAAGAAAAACTTCTTGTTTTCTGACAATTCTTCTTTCTCTTTGTCTAATTCCTTATCACTCTTTTTTATGGCAAAGTCAAAAGGAGCAACAAGGTTTTCATGTTTCCAATAATGCCCTTGTTGAAACTCATACTTAAACGACGATTTAGTAGGAGTTATCAATACTATCACGCCAGCTATCAATAAGACCTGAAAGATGCGGTTGATGTATATAAGTACCTGTCTTTTGTTGGATAAAAAATTCATAATTATATATTTTTCCCTTTTATTATTTAAGGCTGTTTTCTTTTTCTTTTGTTAGATATTTTCTTTTATTTTTCGTGTTAGTGCAGAACAGAAAATAAAGTTATTAAGTTCTTTGTTGTCCGTTTGTAATACATTTTCTCTATCACCTTGCCACCATAGTTTGCCTTCGTTGATAAAGATGATGTTTTCTCCTATTTCCATAACAGAGTTCATATCATGAGTATTGACTATAGTTGTCATATTGAACTCATGTGTTATGTCCATAATAAGTTTGTCAATAAGAATGGAAGTAACAGGGTCTAAACCAGAGTTAGGTTCATCACAAAACAGATATTTAGGTTGTGCAGCAATAGCACGAGCAATAGCAACACGTTTTCTCATTCCTCCAGATAGTTCTGACGGGAACATTTTGTTAGCACCTTTAAGATTGACTCTATCAAGACAATATTCTACACGCGAAAGCATCTCCTTGCGTCTTTTTCTTGTAAACATACGCAAAGGGAACATAATGTTTTCCTCTACATTCATAGAATCAAATAAAGCACCTTCCTGAAAAATAAAACCAATATCTTTTCTGAGTTCCACTTTCTGTTCTCTTGTCATATTTGCAAAGATTCTGTCATCGTATGAAACAAAACCCTCCTCAGGCTGATACAATCCTGCAATAGTACGTAAAAGAACAGTCTTGCCACTTCCTGATTTGCCGATAGTGAGGTTGCACTTGCCAGGAAGAAACAATGTGTCTATATCGTTTAAAACCTTTCTTTCTCCAAAATATTTGCTTATATGCGATACTTTTATCATTTTTTGCTAATTGAATAAGGATGTTACCAAAATATTAAATACCATTATTACAATACTACTTTGGACTATTGCTTTTGTACTTTCCTGCCCAACTTCTACACTTCCTCCCTTTAGAGTATAACCTCTATAACATGCAATGGAAGATATTATCAAAGCATTTATGGTAGCTTTTACCATAGCATAAACTATCTCTCCTGTTCCAAAATCTAATCTCATTCCCTCAACGTAGTCAAAATAGGTTATAATTCCCATTGGTAAGGCTCCTATTAATCCACCTATCAAGGCAGAAAAAACACTCATCACCATAAGCAAAGGGAAAAACAACAAGCAAGCCATAATTTTCGGCAAAATAAGATAGGATGCTGTATTTACACCCATGACTTCTAATGCATCTATTTGCTCTGTTATTTTCTGTGTGCCAATTTCCGAAGTTATTCTTGAAGCACATTTACCAGCAAGAATAAGAGATATAATAGTAGGAGCCAATTCCAAAACTATTGCTTTTCGTGCTGCAAACCCATAAACCCAATCAGGATACATAGGACCGTTGATGTTTAAAAGAAGCTGTATTACAATAGCCGCACCAACAAAAATACTGATGATAAGCACTATAACTATAGAGTCTATTCCCAAAGCTTTCATCTCAAAAATCATTCTTCTGAAGAAAACTCTGTTGTTTTGAGGTCTTTTGAAAGCTTCCCTCATTAACATAACATAGGCTCCAAGTTCTCTAAGAAAATTGTTAATTTTTTTCACTTGACAATAGTTTTATTCAAAGACAAATTTCAATCCCTTTTCTTTGCCTTGTTGTAGTTTGACTTCTATATTTTTCTTGTCCTCCTTGTTTTCTAATAAAAGTTCAGCTAATGGGTCTTCTATTTCTTTTTGAATTGCTCGCTTGATAGGTCTTGCTCCAAATTCACGTTTAGTATCTAAGTCTAACAAGTATTGTTTTGCTCCTTGAGTAATAGAGAAAGTGTAACCCAAAGCCTCTAATCTTTGTTTTAATGTATTTAGTTCTAAGTCAATAATGCTTAACAGTTCGTTATTAGACAAAGAATTGAAAAAGATAATATCATCTATTCTATTCAAAAACTCAGGCGCAAAAGTCTTTTGAATATCTTTGTCTATGACATTTTGGCTTAATTTGTTGATATTTTGCTCAATATTGGCTGTGGAAAAACCTACACCTGTACCAAAGTCCTGCAAAGTACGAGAACCGACATTAGAAGTCATTATGATGACAGTGTTTTTAAAATCAACCTTTTTACCTTGAGAGTCCGTAATATGTCCTTCGTCTAAGATTTGCAACAAAATATTAAAAACATCTTTGTGAGCTTTTTCTATTTCGTCAAACAGAATAATGGAGTAGGGGTGTTGTCTTACTTGTTCGGTTAGTTGTCCTGCTTGATCATAGCCTACATATCCCGGAGGCGCTCCTATAAGACGAGAGACAGCGAATTTTTCCATATATTCGCTCATATCTATACGAATAAGATTCTTTTGAGAGTCAAATAAGTACTCTGCCAATGTCTTTGCCAAGAATGTTTTACCAACGCCTGTAGCACCAACAAACAAAAATGAACCTATTGGACGGTTAGGGTCTTTTAATCCTGTACGAGAGCGTCTTATTGCCTTAGAAATCTTAGTTATTGCATTGTCTTGTCCTATAATTTTTTTCTTTAATATGCTTTCCATGTCAAGCAAACGAATAGTCTCTTTTTCAGAAACTCTATTTACTTCAACACCGGTCATATTTGAAATTATGGTTGCGATGTCTTCCCGGTCTATAACTACAGGGTTTTCTTCTAAGTTTTTCTTCCATTGTTCTTGTCGTTCATTTAGTTCGCTTGTTAGTTCGTTAAGCCTATAGTCTATAGCTTCTATTTTTTCATATTCCTGTTTTTCAACGTGAAGAGCTTTCTCTTTATTGATGTTGTCTATTTCTTTTTCTAAAGAAGTTATCTCCTCTGGTATGATAACGCTTTTTACATGTGCTTTTGCTCCAGCTTCGTCTAAGACATCTATAGCTTTGTCTGGCAGATAGCGGTCTGTTATGTAACGTTCTGCAAGTTTAACGCAAGCTTCTATTGCTTCATCTGTGTATTTAACCTTGTGAAACTCTTCGTAGTTAGTTTTTATATTCTTAAGTATTAGAATACTTTCTTCTATTGTTTCTGGCTCTATTTGAATCTTCTGAAATCTTCGGTCAAGAGCTTTGTCTGTTTCAAAATGTTTGCGATATTCCTCTAAGGTTGTAGCTCCAATACATTGGATTTCACCTCTTGCAAGTGCTGGTTTAAGAATATTGCTTGCATCTAAACTGCCTTCAGCTCCGCCAGCACCAATCATAGTGTGGATTTCATCAATGAAGATAATTATTTCAGGATGATGTTGTAGTTCTGAAATAAGTCCTTTTAAACGTTCCTCAAATTGACCTCTATATTTAGTTCCTGCAACAACAGAAGCAAGGTCTAAGGAATAAAGTTTTTTATTCATTAGTGTGTAAGGAATGTTCTTATTGGCAATTTTCATAGCTATACCCTCGATGATAGCACTCTTACCAACTCCAGCCTCACCAATAAGTACAGGATTATTCTTTTTGCGGCGAGAAAGTATTTGAACTATACGTTCCATTTCTTTTTCTCTTCCAACAACAGGGTCAAAACCGCCATTCATTGCCACTTCTGTTAGGTTTTTGCCAAAATTGTCAAGATATGGTGTATCTTCCTGCTCTTGTTCTTTCTTTTTTGAACGTTTGTTGCCTTGTTTTTCTTGCTTAGGAGTATTGTTTGAAAGCTGTTCCCCACTAAATGTAGCCGCTACTCCTATTGCAGGTATGATAATTTCAAAACTGTTTTTTATTGTAGGTTCATTTGAATTTTCGTCAGTTTCAGAATTGGCTTTAAAATGTTCTAATGCTGTGTCGTAGGTTATATTATAGGAAGCAAGAATATCTTTAACCTTTGAACTCTTTAACTTACATATTCCCAAAAGCAGGTGTATTGTGCCTATATTTTGAGAACGAATAACTTTTGTAGATAATCTGGCTAACATAATAGCCATTGCAGCAGTCTCAGAAAAAGGTGTGTTGCTTTTGTTTTCAGAGGCTGAAGAAGAATGATATTGCTTTATTTCTTCTTCTATTTGCTTTTTGAACTCATCTATGTTGTCTATGAAATCCAAAAGAACTTGAGTACCAGTGCAAGATTTATTTCTCAGCATTCCTAATATAATGTGTCCTGTTTCTATTCTTAAGCAACTAAGACGAGAAGCCTCATCTGTAGAGTTCTGCATTACCTCTTGAGCGTTTTTTGTGAAACTTTTTAACATATAATCTCCTAAAAATA
>R24__coassemble_215_pt1 | contig 42582 bp, 46 predicted proteins | sample R24__metabat2_high_PE_045 | metagenome-assembled genome bin R24 | reverse complement strand
AGTTGGTTAGAGCACCACACTGATAATGTGGGGGTCGGCAGTTCAAGTCTGCCCGCGACTACAAATGAAAAGAACTACTTGATTTATCAGGTAGTTCTTTTTTTTTGTTTTGCGTTGAAAATATCAATGTTATAATAACATATAAATAATCTATTCATGGTTCTTTTACTTTCAGTCTTAATGGTCAAAAAGTAGGATAAATTTGCGTTTTATATAGTCTTGATGGTCAAAAGTAGGATAAATCTGATAATGGTCAAAAGTAGGATTATAAATATTGTAGAACGAGTAGTATAGAGGTTCTGTAGCTATTTATAAGAGGTATTTTCATATTCTTTAGCGAAGTATCTTTCAATAAATGTTTAGCAAAAGAACATATCAATATTTTTTTACAAAAATTTGCCATTAAAAATAATTATATTAATTTTGCCACGCCTATTGTAGAATGGGTAATAGCGTTTGAGCAGTTGTGCTTACTATTTTTTAAAATTTCATTAATTTAAAAAAAAGCGTTATGCTTTTATAACTTGCGATTGAAAGTCTGGTAAACTTTTCAGTAGTATACAAGTTATGGGTTTTATAATATGATATTATGTCATTTTGACGTGAGTTCATTTACTTATATCTTTATACAAAGGTTTTACCAGACACCTCAATCGGAGATATATTTAGGTGTAGATGATTTCACGCTTTTTCTGTATAATGTAAATATAAGATTGTTAAGGACAATCTTTCCTTTAGGAAATCATCAAGGAAAACTTATCGCTTATGCGAAAAATTAATTTACTTTTGATAGGAGTATTCTTATTCCTATCTTCGTGTAATGTACTTGCACAAGTATCCTTTACAGAAGATAATATCACTTACACAGTCACAGAGGCAAATAGTGTAACAGTTACAGGTCATACAATAACTTCAAACACAGACCTTGATATTCCTTCTGATTTTACACACAATGAAGTGACGTATTTAGTAGAACACATTGGTGATGAAGCTTTCTTAAACTGTGAGTATCTAACTGGTCTTACATTACCAAGTACCATTCTTTCTGTAGGGACCTCTGCTTTTGCTGGATGTGAAAATCTAACAATGCTTACGCACAATGGAGAAGGAACAATAGGCGACTATGCTTTCAATGGATGCACTAACTTGACAGACATAGTATTTTCAGAGCTGATTACAAGCATAGGTGAAGATGCTTTTAAGGACTGTAACATTGTTGCAGTCAATTTTCCAAAAAATCTGACAAGTATTGCCAGGAGTGCCTTTTCAAGTGCTATAAGTTCAACAACACGTGTAGACATAGGAGCTTCAATAACTCTTGCTGAAAAAGATAATCTTGTGAATTTTCTGCGAACCATAGATTATGGTTTTCCTACCGGCTGGGGCGATACTTATGATTTACGATTAGATGGAGGTAATACATATTATTCAACGAACTCCGATAAAGCATTGCTTTTCAACAAAACTAAAACGACTCTTTTCTATGCACAGATGTTTTATTTTACTATAGATATGCCTGAGTCAGGACTTAGAAATCTCTCATCCCTTACTACCATTGGCAAAAGAGCTCTTGCAGGGCTGGAACCATGCTGTGTCTTTTTCCCAAGCACTGTAACAACGATTGAAGATGAAGCGTTCAAGGACGCATTACTGATCAATATCTATTTCCTTTCAACAACAGCACCATCTTTGGGTGAAGATGTTTTTGCAGGACACACTACCTGTCATATATATATAAACAATGCAGACTCTACTGCATGGAAAACAGCATGGGCTGGCAAGGCTGATAATTGTAGATTCTATGTTAAGCATGATCTATCAAATATTACCGAACCAACATTTTATGACCAAACATGTGAATGGCAAGCAGTGTCAGGACCTGGATCCATCAGTATCAGCTCAACAGGTTCTTTGGAAACAAGTCGCAATTATGCCAACATTTATTATGAATATTTAGACTATGGTTTTGATGTAGATGTCTTTATTCCAAGAACTTTACCTACTGACACATGGTCTTTTATCGGTAATCTGCAACCCGCAAGAACGCAGTACAAACATCTTTGTTTGACTGATGATTACGAAAACTATAATTTCTTTGCAGCAAGTCCTTTTGACTATACCAATAATGCGTGGGGCGATTATGCTACATCTACACAGACCATGCCTTCGGCTGGTAAAGGATTCTTTATCTATCCTTTTAAAGAGTATTTTACTGATTTATATTATCCATTTTATTATTGGTCATCAAGCACGAATTCTTCTGCTACTCCTAACACGTCAGAGACAGTAGAATTGGATAATGATTATACATATATGTTCTATGCCTCATTCGCAACCTCAACTATGATTAATCAACAAGGCAAGTATCCTTTCAACTCCGGCAACATCACGGTAAGTAACACAAATAATGGAGCAGTAAATGGAGGTGGAAAATGGTTTGCACTAAGTAATCCATATATTGGTAGATTAAATATGTATTCTTTCTATAATTTTGCCGCTAACAAAACAGCAGGAGAAAGCAAAATACAAGGAGGAGTGATTTATACATATAATTCTACAACAAATGATTGGGATGATCCTTTGGATATAACCGACCCTGATAATATTGTTGCTCTTATGCCAGGAACAGGCTTTTTGGTTGCAAGTAAAGATAATGCATCCACTCTATCGCTTGAATTTAATGATACGCTGACGTTACAAAAAAGAGATTGGTCTAAACTTGCAACAACAAAATCCTATTCAATGGATAAGATAGTTTTGACTGCAAAAGCAAATGAAATAGAGAAAAGAATGTTAGCAAAATTGGATGACCAAGCAAGCAATGGTTTTGACGGAAAGGACGCATACGTTCTTATGTCTTCTAATCATGATGTTGTAAATCCATATTTTTTGGTTGAAGGTGAGCATATTTTAAATAATCATTTCAACTCTCTTCCTTATATTACCGATATTAACTTCCATTCTTACAAAGACAATGAGGTAGAGTTTTCTTGCCAGAACTCTAACCCAGATATAGAGGTTTCAATTATTGATGTTCAAAACAACAATAGTGAAACAGTATTGAACAATGGTGAGGTGTTCAATATCTCTTGCAGCGAAGGAGACAATGCAGGAAGATATAAAATCAAATTTGCAAGAAAGAATGTAGGAATTAATGAGGTGGCAAGCGAAGACAATTCTATCCAAATTTGGAACAATGCAAGCGAGGTAACAATAGAGGGTAAGGGCTTAAAGAGAGTTGAGATTTACAACACTCTTGGACAGATGGTTTATTCATCAAGCCTTGCAGGTAACAGCACAACATTTGATAGCAATTTGAACGATGGTGCATACATTATTAAAGCCTATACAAACAATAGTAGTAAATCTAAAAAAGTAATCATAAAATAAGGAGAGAATAAGATGAAAAAGTTAATAATTTCAATAATTGCAATGTTTTTTTGTGGAGTAGTTGCCTTTGCACAACCAGAGACTCCTCCAATGCCAAATCCTAATAATGAGGATAATGCTACAGATATTTATGGCAACAGCAGACAAGTAAATCATGGTCCTGTTGGGACAGCGACAGCATTGCTTGTAACACTTGGAGCAGGAGCAGTTGCTTACAGAATAAGAAAAGGAAAGAAAGTAGAGGAATAATCTACAAACTAAACCTTTAATAAGGTTTATCATTTTTTTTAATTTTAATTCGTTGAGCCTTACGCTGTGAAGCGTAAGGCTGTTTTTTTGTTTTCTTCTAAAGAAAATGAATGTAAAAAAATGTCTTTAACTGAAAAGTCGTCTTCCGCCGACTTAGGTGCGAAACGTCCATTCAGGACGTTTGACGTTGCTGTGAAGCGTAAGGTTTTTCTTTTTTAGCAAGTATAATATAAAATAAAGCCGGTGTAAGGCCTTGTTTTTCTTTCTTGCACCGGATTGCTGTTAATTATGTTGAGATAGTTTTAACCTGCAAAATATTCCTTAATAAAAGGCTTTTGAGAAATTATTCTATTCAAAATTTATTTCAAAGTCATTTCTTTTGACGTCTTGTTCGTCTATCATCTTTTGAATCTTTTCGTCCATTTCTCTACGTTTTCTTTCTTGCTCGGTTTCGTGCTTACGTTTCCACCATTTAGTATTACCAAACAAACGTTCCATAAGAGATTTTTTCTTCTTAGTTTCCTGCTTTGTTTGAGGATTGTCGCTTGGAGTATTGTTTTGATTTGATTTTATATTATTGTCTTTTGACGGTTGTTCAACAAACGTATTGTCTGCTATCAAGTAAAAAGAATTGTCGTTGATATTGTTTAACTCATATAATTCAATAATATCAATCAAAAGGTTAGCATAGTTAGGATTGGTAGCATAACCACATTGTTTTAATCCATTAGCCCAAGACTTGTAATCTGTTTTGTCTAATTGAAAAAGCGAAGCATATCTTTTATTTTTTGTCAGAAACAAAGAATGGTCAGTAAAACTTTCTTCTGCATTATCATAAACACGAAAGCAATCATTTTTATTGTCATCATCTTTGTAGGTCTTTTTTCCTGTCCATGAGGAATGACATTTGATTCCAAAATGGTTATTACTTTCTTTGGCAAGACTACTTCTTCCACTACCTGATTCTATGATTCCCTGAGCCAAGGTAATACTTGCAGGTATTCCATATTGTTTTTCATTTTCAATAGCTATATTCCTATATTGTAATATATAGTCCTCAGTTGTTGTTTTTTTGCTTTGTCCAAAGGCAATAAGGTTTATGACAAAAGCAATAGCGAATATAAAAATCTTCTTCATAGTTTTATTCTTTATAATCTTTCTGCAAAAGTAGTATATTCTCTTTTATTAATGGTCGTTCTTTGTCGCTTTTCTGAAAATAAAATCGTATTTAATACGTTTTTTAATAAATCTGAATACTTATGAAGAAAATATTTTTTGGCGTTTTATTTTTTATATGTTTTCATTCTTTGTCTGCACAAATAATCAATGCGGATGAAAGATTGGATGAATATCTACCAAAGTTGAACAATAAAAATGTTGCCTTAGTCTGCAATCATACTTCTGTAGTAAAAGACAAACATTTGATAAACCTACTTGTAGAAAACAAAATAAATCTTTCTCTTGTTTTTACTCCAGAGCATGGATTGACAGGTTTGAGTGAAGCAGGAGAATTAGTAGGAGATTCTTCTTTAAACATTGATGGAAAGAAAATAGAGGTGGTTTCTCTTTATGGAAGCAATAAAAAACCTTCCCAGCAACAAATGCGAGGAATAGATATTGTGGTTTTTGATATTCAAGATGTGGGTTGTAGGTTCTATACTTATATAAGTACATTAGAATATGTAATGCTTGCTTGTATAGAAAATAATGTTCCTCTTCTTGTTTTAGATAGGCCTAATCCCAATAACTATGTTGATGGGCCTGTACTGCAAAAAGAATATAAAAGTTTTGTTGGTATGCAGTCAATACCAATCTGCTATGGACTAACGATAGGGGAGTATGCTACAATGATAAATGAAGAACATTGGGTAGATAAAGAAAGGAAATGCGATTTGCAGATAGTAAGACTTCTAAACTATGAAAGAGATATGGAAGTATCGCTTCCTATACCTCCTTCTCCTAATCTTAGAACAGATAAAGCGATAAGGAACTATCCTACTTTATGTTTTTTTGAAGGTACATCGCTTTCTGTAGGTAGGGGTACAAACACTCCTTTTGAGATTGTCGGTTATAAGCCCAAGAGAAGCAAAGCAATTAAATGGAAACAGATTGATATTACAGAGAAAAAAATAGACGTATCTTTAATAATCACTATTTATAGAGAATATAATGGTGAAAAGAAGTTTTTCAACAATTTCTTTGATAAGCTTGCGGGTAATTCAACCTTTAGAAAAGCAATAGTAAATCACAAGACAGAAGCAGAGATACGCAAATCATGGCAAAAAGATATAGAAAACTACAACAGCATTAGAGGAAAATATCTTTTGTACTGAAATAATAAATATTAATATTTTTAGTTATATACTTATTAACAAAAGAAAATGACTAATAAGTTGAAATATATATTTGTAATTATTTTATGCTTTGGTTCTCTTTCCTTGTTTGGACAATCAACTGCGGGACAGGAATCATTTGCAGTCCTAAATCTTTACAATTCTGCTCAGATGACAGCACGAGGCTTAAACTTTGTACCTCGTTTTATTGATGATGCACCTACTTCTATAGCTAATCCTGCTACGCTTACTACATCCGTTAATAATAGAATTTCACTTACCTACACAGATATTTTTGCTGGTTCATATCAAGGAGCAATACATTATACTCATACTTTTAACAAGTTAGGCAACTTCGGTTTTGCATTACAATATATAGATTATGGTAATTTTGTTATGACTGAGAGCAATGGAGATATTGTTGGCTCATTTTCTGCAAATGATTATATGTTTAATATTGCTTGGGGAAAACAAATAGAAAAGAATCTTTACTTAGGAGTTAATTTTAAACCTTTGTTTTCCAAATATGAGTCCTATTCTTCAACTTCTTTGGCTTTTGATATTTCTGCCATGTGGGTTTCTCCTACAGGCTCATGGCAAGTGGGAGCAGTGTTGAAGAATATAGGAAGACAAGTCCATTCTTTTGCTTCTCAAAGAGACACACTGCCTACAGATTTACAGATAGGTTTTTCCAAAAAAATGAGTCATGCTCCTTTGATATTCTATGTTGTTGCAGATAATCTAACACGATGGAATATAAGAGAGGATGATAAACTTTCGCCTCGTTCTTCTACTTCAATAGACGGTACTGTTAATGATGAGAGTTCTTTTTCTGCTTTCATGGATAAGGCTTTCAGACATCTGAGATTTGCAGTAGATATATTCCCAAGCAAACATTTTTATTTTAGTCTTGGATATTGTTGGAGACAAAGAAAAGAGATGGCTGTTGATGACGCTTTTTCTCTTACAGGACTTTCATACGGTTTAGGAATAAACTACAAGAACTATTCTTTGAACTATGCTCGCAATGAGTATCACAACTATGGCTCTCCGAATTATATTACTTTGAGTTATAAATTTTAATACATATTTTTATGAACACAATTTATGATCTTACGATGAAAAGTCTTTCCAATAAGGATATAGATTTTTCTCAGTACAAAGGTAAAGTAATGCTTATTGTAAATACAGCAAGTAAATGTGGTTTTACTCCTCAATATGAGGGATTGGAAAAGCTTTATCAGAAATATAAAGACAGAGGTTTAGTCGTTTTAGGTTTTCCTTGCAATCAGTTTCTTGGTCAGGAACCAGGAGGAGCAAAAGAGATTCAGGAAGGTTGTCTTATAAATTATGGTGTTAGTTTCCAGATGTTCTCAAAAGTGGATGTCAATGGAGAAAATGAAGCACCTTTATTTACTTATCTGAAAGAGAAAGCTCCTTTCAAAGGTTATCCTGTTAAAGAAATAGGCGAGCAACTTGACAATATCCACAAAGAACAAAAGACAGGCTTCAACACAGGCGACAATATTCGTTGGAATTTCACTAAGTTCCTTGTTTCAAAAGATGGACAGACAGTAAAACGTTATGAATCTGTTATAACTCCAGAACAAATGCAAGAAGATATAGAAAAAATGTTATAATTATGAAGAAGATTTTAGTTTCAATAATAGTATTATCCTTGAGTGTGCTATTCTTTGGTAGTGTTTATGCACAAAAAGAAAAGAGTATCTACGATTTCAAGATGAACAGCCTTGAAGGAGAGCAGATAGATTTCTCACAGTATAAGGGCAAAGTTATTTTAATAGTAAATACTGCAAGCAAATGCGGTCTTACTCCACAATATGAAGGCTTAGAAAAACTCTATGAAGAATATAAGGAGAAAGGTTTAGTTATCTTAGGTTTTCCTTGTAATCAGTTTCTTGGACAAGAGCCAGGAAATGCAAAGGAAATACGTTCGGTTTGTTTGCAGAACTATGGTGTTTCTTTCCCTATGTTTGAAAAGATAGATGTAAATGGAAAGAACGAAGCTCCTTTATACACTTTCTTGAAAAAGAAAGCCCCTTTCAAAGGTTATCCTAATGAGGAGTTTGGTAAGCAGTTAGATGAGATACACAAGAAAACAGGTTCTGGCTTTGAAAAAGGAGATAACATCCGTTGGAATTTTGGTAAGTTCCTTATTTCAAAAGACGGCAAAACCATCAAACGTTTTGAACCTATGGTAGAACCAAAAGATTTGGAAACAGAGATAATAAAGATGTTGTAAAAATTTTATGGTAGTGCTACAAAAAAAGTGTGTAAAATTCTGCTGAATTTTACACGCTTTTTTGTAATAGTACCTATTAATTTTGTGAATGCTTATTCTTAAGCACTGTTTTTGGTATGTTTTTAATTTGATTTTGAGTTGCTGAAAAAAAGTCTTCGTTTTTAGAAAAAAAGACTTGGTTTTAAATTTTTAGATCTTGGTGTTTAGGGGTAAAAGACTTAGTTTTTTTTTTCTAAAAACGAAGACTTTTTTCAGAGAGATTTAAATAGCTGATATACAGTATAATTATTCTATTCTTTTTACGCCGTTTTGCGTCAGGGAGTATTTGAAGTTGCTTTCTTTTTCTATGGCAATATTTTCATCATTGAAGTTTAGTCTATGTCCATATTCACCTACGTAGCCTATTTTCTTTGCAGGATTACCACAAACACAAGCATAGTCCTCCACATCTTCTCTAATGACAGAGCCAGCACCTACTAAAGCATATCTTCCTATTGTGTTTCCGCAGACTATTGTTGCATTTGCTCCTATGGAAGCACCTTTTTTTATTAATGTTCTTTTGTATTCAGTCTTCCGTTCAATGAAAGAACGCGGATTTATCACATTAGTAAAAACACAAGACGGGCCAAGAAAGACGTCATCTTCACATTCCACTCCTGAATACAGAGAGACATTATTCTGAATCTTCACCCTGTTGCCCACTTTTACACCATCTGCAACAAAGACATTTTGACCTATATTGCATTTTTCTCCTATCTCTGCTCCCTGCATAATATGCGAGAAGTGCCAAACCTTAGTACCCTTACCTATCTTAGCATTCTCGTCTATAACGGCTGTTTGATGACAAAAAATATCTTCCATAATGATTTTACTTTTACCAATTATTTTCTTTGAATCTTTCTATATCTCTGCGGTCTCTTTTTGTTGGTCGTCCTGTATGAGCATCCCTTCGTTCATAATACATCATACGCATCATTTCCTGCTTATCGTATTCTTCTTGAGGTGTTAGGTCTTCGTAATACTTAGGGACATCTTTGGCGGGAATACGATTATTGAGCAAACCAATCACCTTTACAGTTCTGTGTATAGGGTTTTGATTGACCACAACTATATCTCCAATGCTTACTTCTTTAGAAGGTTTTGTTGAGACATTGTTCAAAGAAACCTTTCCTGCACTACACGCATCAGCAGCAAGAGTTCTTGTTTTATAAAGTCTGACACACCAAAGCCATTTGTCTATTCTCATAATTCCAAACGTTTTGCTTTTATTTGATTTTCTACTTTACCGTCTTTATAGACAATATCGCCGTTGAGCATTGTCATATAAACAGAATTATTAAAGCAATGATTTTCCAAAGGAGAGAATTTACATTTTGAGAGGATGTCTTCTTTTTTCACAATCTTCTTTTCTCCTAACTTGACAAAGACAAGGTCGGCAAAGTATCCTTCCTTTATGAAACCGCGTTTTTTGATATTGAATCTCAGGGCAGGGTTTTCCATCATCTTTTCTACGATAAGGGACAAATCCCATTGCTCCTGCTCAGCTATCTCCAACATCATTAGCAAAGAGAACTGAATGGACGGAATGCCAGACGGAGCAGAAAAATATTCTTTTTGTTTTTCACTTAAAAGATGTGGGGCATGGTCAGTTGCAACCATATCTATGTATCCTTCTTTCAAGGCTTGTCTAAGAAGTTTTCTGTCTTCAGTGGTTTTAATGGCAGGATTGCATTTGATAAGGTTTCCTAAGGTTTTGTAATCTTCATCACAGAAAAACAAGTGATTAGGACTGACTTCAGAAGTTATATGTTTGTTTTCTAATTTATCACAAGAGAGTAAAGAGATTTCTTTTCCTGTTGTCAGATGTGCAAGATGAAACTGCGTATTGTGGCGTTTTGCTAAATCAATAGCAAACTTACTGCTTTCAAAACAAGCTTGTTCTGTTCTTATAAGAGAATGCACATTGTAAGGAATAGGAGAAATACACCTATACTTTTGTGTATTGGCTTGAATTATCTGTTCATCTTCGCAGTGAGCCGTAATAATAAAAGGAGAATGCTGGAATAGATATGTGATACTCTCCTTTCTATCCACAAGCATATTGCCTGTGGAAGAGCCAAGGAAGAGTTTCAATCCTGCAACGCTACCTTTATTTAGGTTTATAGCCTCGTCTATGTTGTTATTCGTAAGTCCGAAGTACAGAGAATAGTTGCAGTGCATATTATCTTTGCAGAGAGTATATTTTTCTCGCAGGAGGTCTTTGGTAACGATGGCTGGAGAGTTGTTAGGCATATCAAAAACGGAAGTAACGCCTCCTGCTAATGCGGCAAGACTCTCTGAAAGCATATCGGCTTTGTACTCTGCTCCCGGCTGGCGGAAATGGACATGGGTATCTATCACTCCGGGTAAGACCATGAAACCCTCGCAGTCTATCACTTTGCATCCTTCTGGTAAAGAAATATCCTTATCGCAGACTTCCTTTATATATTCGTCTTCAATAAGGATATTCTTTTTCACTCCCTTAAAGCCCCTTACGTCCTTGGAACTTATAGAAGCGTTCTTCAAATATGTGTACATCAACTTCTAATAATATGAACAAGGACTTTTAGGTTATGGTCCTAAAAATCCTTGTGATTCTAAAATTTATTCTGCTATTTCGTTTTCTACTTCAGTCTTTATTGCCTCATCAACAAGAATTCTGCCACAGTATTCACAAACGATAATCTTTTTATGCATCTGTATTTCCATCTGTCTTTGATGTGCTATCTTGTTGAAACAACCTCCGCACGCATTTCTATCTACTGTAACAACAGCTAAGCCATTCTTGGCATTGTTTCTTATACGCTTGAATGCAGTAAGGTATCTTTCTTCTATATGTTTTTCCTCTTCTTCTGCACGCTTAACCAATAGTTCTTCTCTTTCTGAAGTATCTTTGATAATATCATCAAGTTCAGCTTTCTTAACATCAAGGTCTTTTTGCTTTTCTTCTCTTTCCAAAGCATACTTCTCAACGTTTTCTTTTATAGCCTCAATGTTTCTGGTTGCTTCTCTTATCTTCTTTTCTGAAAGTTGAATTTCTAAGTTTTGGAACTCAATTTCTTTAGCAAGAGATTCAAACTCTCTGTTGTTTTTAACCTTACCTTGTTGGTCTGTATATTTCTTTATACTCTCCTGATAAGTAAGGATGTCGTTCTTATGTCCTGTTACTTCAGTTTCATACTCTTTTTGTTGTTCAGAAAGTTTGTTTATTCTTGTGTTAAGACCAGCGATAGTATCTTCCAAATCTTGTACTTGCAAAGGTAATTCACCTCTTATGATACGGATTTTATCTATTTCAGATGCTATTTTTTGTAGTCGGTATAATGCTTTCAGGCGATTTTCTACGGTAGCATCCGCTTCTTCGTTCTTAAATATCGGTTTTACCTCTTCTTCTTTCTTTACCTTTTTTGCCATAACTATAAATGAATATATATGTTTGAATTTATTCCATTGTATTGAACTTGCAAAAATACAATTTTTTTTGATACTGAAATAATAAGAGATTTTTTTTTTACATATTTTTGATTTATTCCTTGCAGGATAATCTAAAAAAGAAACTTAAAAGTATTTTATCACTCCTTAGTTGAATAGAGTAAAGAGGGTTGAGTTTTTATATCTAAGAAACAGCTTGTTTGGAATATTTTTTGCAAGAGATTATTCACTATGCATATAATAAGTAGGATTATAGCATTTCTTTTTAGTCTTGTTTTGTTGCTTACCTGTTCTAAGGCTCAACAAAACGATGTTGTTTTTCCTAATAATCAGGGTTCCCTTGTTGTAAATTCTTATTATGAAGAAAGCATAGAACAGCAAGAAGATGACTCTATGCTTAAGGTTCTTTTGAAGGACTATCTAAAAGACAAGGAGCATAGAGAGGAAAAACGCGAATGTTATTCACGATACACAAAATTGTTTTTTAAGACTCTTTACAGTCAAGTTTCTGCACCTATATTATATATAGGATATTATATGTGTAGAAAAAAAATAACCAAGAAACTCTCGCAACTATATCAGGAAAAAGGTTTGGAAAACATAGAAAACATAGGTAAGGACATTGTTAATGGGGTGATAAGTGAGCAGGAAATAAAAGATTACTTAGGAGAAGGGTATTATAAACTTTGGTTGTATGGGGATACTGACGATCCTATAGAAAGCGGAGGAGTACCCCAAAGCTATAAACCTACTCTTTCTATGTTCGCAAGACGTTGGTTTTATTCTGGAGTTAGAAATCCTCGTTGGAATGCTACCTACATAGATAACTATTCTTCTAATATAAGAAGAATATCCACATCTTTTGACAATAGAAGTGATGTTAATACTCATAACTATGGAACAAGCGATACTAAGTTGGGGACTTGGTTAAGATGGTATGTGGATGACAACGGCAAATGGTGGTTCTTGTATGAGAAAACTAAAAGAACAAAAGGAAACTCAGGAAAACTGTTCTATTTTGGTGCTGTTGGCTTAGGTGATAAACAAGATGGTAACTACAAAAAAGAGGAAAACAAATGTCGTTTTGAGTTCTCTTTGAATAGAAAAGTTAAGATAGATGAGTAAAATGGACGTGTTTTTTACTTTTGGAGGCTAAAATCGTGTTTTTATGCTGTTTTTTTTACTTTTTTTATTAAAAATCGAGCAAAAAAACAAAAAAATACCAAAATTTCACCTAATACTAAATCTCTGTTTTTGAAATAAATAAAAGAAAGACTTGTCATTTTGTTTCCGTTTTTCTTTGTTAATCCGTAAAAATTACTTTTCTTTGCATTCCGAATTATAAACTTTTAAAAATTTTAAGATTATGTCTGAAGAAATTACAAAAAAAGTGATAGCTATCGTAGTCGATAAGTTAGGAGTAGAAGAAAATCAAGTTAAACCTGAAGCAAATTTCACAAGTGATTTAGGTGCTGATTCTTTGGATACTGTTGAATTGATAATGGAACTTGAAAAAGAGTTTAACATTTCAATACCTGACGATCAAGCAGAAAAAATAGCAACGGTTGCTGACGCTATTACTTACATTGAAAACGCTACAAAATAATCCCCAATTAAAATTTTCGGAATGAAACGCGTTGTAATTACAGGCTTAGGTGCGCTTACTCCGATAGGCAATGGTGTCTCTAATTATTGGGACGGATTGATTAACGGAGTAAGTGGCGGTGCGCCTATCACACACTTTGACGCTACAAATGCAAAGACTACTTTTGCTTGTGAAGTTAAAGGTTTTGATGGCGGACAATACTTTGACAGAAAAGAAATCAGAAAGTATGATTTGTTCTCTCAATATGGCATAGTTGCAGCTGATGAAGCCGTTGTTGATAGTGGTCTTGATATGGACAAACTCGACAAAGAAATGGCTGGTGTTATCTGGGCTTCTGGCATTGGCGGAATACAGACATTTGAGGAAGAAATAACAGGATTCGTTAAAGGTGACGGTTCTTTGAGATTTTCTCCTTTCTTTATTCCTAAGATGATTGCTGATATTTGTGCAGGACACATTTCTATAAAATATGGCTTAGAAGGACCTAATTTCGCAACAGTATCTGCTTGTGCTTCTTCTGCTAACGCAATAGCCCAAGCTTTTATGTTTATAAAATTAGGAAAAGCTAACATGATGGTTTGTGGTGGTAGTGAAGCAGCTATTACTCACGCTGGTCTTGGTGGTTTTTCTTCTATGAAGGCAATAAGTCAACGAAATGATGACCCTAAAACAGCTTCTCGTCCTTTTGATAAAGACAGAGATGGTTTTGTTTTGGGAGAAGGTGCTGGTGCTTTGATTTTAGAAGAGTATGAGCATGCTAAGAAGAGAGGTGCTAAAATATATGCAGAGTTAGTAGGTGCTGGACTTACTGCTGATGCTTATCACATGACTGCTCCTCATCCAGAAGGAAAATGTACTATGAGAGCTATGCGTTTAGCATTACAAGAAGGTGGAGTTAATCTTGAAGAAGTTAATCACATAAACACTCATGGAACTTCAACTCCTTTGGGAGACATTGCTGAAATAAAAGCTATAACAGGGTTGTTTGGGGATCATGCAAAGAACATTAATATCAATTCTACTAAGTCAATGACAGGACACCTTTTGGGTGCTGCTGGAGCAATTGAAGCTATTGCAACTGCATTAGCAATAAAGAATGGTATAGTTCCTCCTACAATCAACCACTTCACTGATGATGATGAATTACCTCAACTTAACTACACTTTCAACACAGCACAAGAAAGAAATATCACTGCTGCTATAAGTAATACGTTTGGTTTTGGAGGTCATAACGCATCATTAGCTTTCAAAAAATTTGCTGAATAATGTTCTTGTTTTCTCTTCACAAAGACGAACAAGAAAAATCTATAACAAAATTCTTAAAGAATGTTCTTGGGTGTAAGCCTAAGAATATTCTTCTTTATAAGACTGCGTTAATACATAAGTCTCGTTCTCATCACGATTCTAAAGGGAACAAGGTAAATAACGAACGTTTGGAGTATTTAGGCGATACTGTTCTTAGCACTATCGTTGGCCATTTTCTTTTTCAAAAGTATCCTCATCAGGGAGAAGGTTTCTTGACAGAGATGAGAGCTAAGATAGTTTCACGATCGAGTCTTAATGCATTAGCAAGAAAAATAGGGCTGAAAGAATTAATAGAATACTCCAAAACTCCAAATATGACTTATGCTTCTATTCCAGGTAATGCTTTTGAAGCCTTAACAGGTGCTTTGTATTTAGATAAAGGTTATAAAAAAACATACGATATTCTCGTCAAAAGGGTACTGACTATCTACATAGACGTAAAAGAGGTAGAACAAAAAGGCTGGAATTACAAAAGCAAGATAATAGACTGGTGTCAGAAGAATAAGAAACGGATAGCGTTTCAGGTTTTGGATGTTGATGAATCTACACATCGCAAGAAATATCACGTTGCTATCTTTATTGATAACGAAAAACAAGAAGAAGCCACAGACTACTCTATTAAGGCGGCAGAACAATTTGCCTCAGAAAAAACTTATAAACGCTTTGAACAGGAAGGTATCATCAAGCATGCCTAACCTCTTATATAGTCAAACAGATCTGTTTCCCTTGCTTCAAATAGAGAGAGTTGGTTCTCAACCTCGTCCTCTGGCATATTAACATTTTCTAAAAGAAACTCATGTAGTATTTTCTTAATAGTTATTTTGGGAGTCGTACCATTTAACTCACAATATCTTTTCAGCAGGATAGAATCCTTTGCTGTAAGATTTATTTGCAGACTAAGATGTTTTTTATTTGCTATGTTATTTTTTTTTCTCATCTTTGCATTCTAATTTGTTGGCAAAGTCTATTATTTCGTTTGCCAAAATTAGTATAAATTTTTAAATTATAGGCATATAAACATAAAAATTATGATAAAAGCAGAAGAAATATATGGTTATCTAAAAAAAAGTTCCACTTTTTTCTTATTAGCTGGCCCTTGTGTTATAGAGGATGAGACTTCTCCACTACAGATAGCAGAGGAACTTAAAGATATTACTGACAGATTAGGCATACCTTTTGTTTTCAAGGCTTCGTACAGAAAAGCCAACCGTTCCCGTTTGGATTCTTTCACAGGAATAGGAGATAAAAAGGCACTGAATGTTCTGTCAGAAATAAAAAAACGATTTAACATCCCTATAGTTACTGATATACACGAAGTACAAGAAGCAGAAATAGCAGCAGAAGTTGCGGATGTTTTGCAGATACCAGCCTTTCTATGCAGGCAGACTGACTTACTTGTAGCGGCTGCAAAGACTCAGAAGATTGTAAACATAAAGAAAGGACAGTTTCTTTCTGCAGAGAGCATGCGTTTTACATTAGATAAAGTTCTTCAATCAGGTAATGAGAAAGTAATGCTGACAGACCGAGGAACATTCTTCGGTTACCAAGACCTTATCGTGGATGTTAGAAACATTCCTATTATGAAGAGTTTTAATGTTCCTGTTGTTATGGATATAACTCACTCTTTGCAAAAACCAAATCAAACAGCAGGAGTCTCAGGAGGCGATCCTCAGATGATAGAAACCATTGCAAGAGCATCAATAGCAGTAGGTGCAGACGGAATATTTATGGAAACACATCCAAAACCTCTTGAAGCCAAAAGCGATGGCAAGAATATGTTAGAACTCTCTAAAGTAGAAAACCTTTTAAGCAAACTTATCAAACTAAAACACACCATCAACGAAATAGATAAAGCTTAAATTTTGTATATATATCTTATTTAATAAAATTTGAATACTATATCTAAATTTATTATTTCAGATTTCTCAAATAATGAATCATTTATTTCAGTTTTCTTACCAAGAACTCAAATAAATGATTTTTTTTATTGTAATGCTTGCATTTATCGGTTTTTACTACTAAAATACTGTTATTCTGTAGTTTCTGTAGGTTGTATGCGGGAGACTTAGTCTTACTGAAAAAAGTCTTCGTTTTAAGAAAAAAAGTCTTGATGTTTATATGCAAAAGACTTGGTTTTAAGAAAAAAAGACTTACTCTTTTTTGAGCAAGTCTTTTTCTTTATTTATGCCCTTTTTAGAGTAAAAAGCTATTAAACGATCTTAATGGGCGTTTCATTATTGTTATTAATCTTTTTAATACTCCAGATTATTGGACGATTATCTCAAAATAAGCAGGAAAAACTATCTTCATTCTATTTTTTTTGAAATTTTCTTTGTAAGTTTCAAATTTTTCTTACCTTTGCAATTCGTAAAGATGTAGCATCTTTGCATTAACAACGAAGCGTTTGTTATTGTTGTTGAATTGTAAAACCAGAAAATCGCCAATTTTCTAACACAGCAACAAAAACAATAAGCAAAATGGCTAACGTATACACGTGGGCTTTGCTTATTTAAGCTGTGTGGGTGTTTGGCGATACCTCAGAAACAATTGGTAAGAAAAAGTTCACGTATCTTTTTTTACGTCCTTTCTCAAAAAAATAATACAAAGTGTTTCATTGTTAAGAGTAGTTAATTTATTTGTTAAACTTAAATTCTTTAAAACAATGAAAGAAGAAAAGAAAATTCAGAATGAAGAATTACAATCAAGACGAGAATTCTTCAAAAAAGCAGGTAAAGGCCTATTACCTGTACTTGGTGCTATTGCATTAATGAACATGCCATTAATGGCAAAAACAGTTGATGTAGGGGCTGATCCTCAAAGTTGTGGTAGTTGCAGAGGAACGTGTACTGCTTGTGTAGGAGGTTGTATGGATAATTGTGCAAGAAGTTGTACAGCTTGTTCTAATGGATGTGCAAGGGGATGTCATGCAACTTGTTATACAGGATGCAATGGCAGTAACAAAAATTATGCATAACAACTTATTTATGGTAATTGTCAATATCATATTGGCAATTACCTGTTTAATTAGATAATTTTTATATGAAGACTGCTACTGCAGTGTGTTGATAATAAGTTAGTATTATGCAAAGAATAAAAGAGAATACTCCAAATTGGCAGAATGGTATGGCGAAGTCCATTACCTTTATTGTTACGAAAGATTGTCAGTTGGCTTGTAAATATTGCTACCTCGTTGGCAAAAACGAGAAGGAACGTATGTCCTTTGAGGTGGCAAAGCAAGCTATTGACTATATCTTGGAAAGAAAAGAAGAGTTTAAAGAAGAATCGGTGGTTTGGGATTTCATAGGAGGAGAGCCTTTTTTGGAAATAGAACTAATAGATAAGATTTGCGACTACTTAAAGCTTAGAATGTTTGAGTTGAATCATCATTGGTTCAATTCTTATCGCTTCAGTTTTTCCACGAACGGTATAAACTATGATTCAAAACCTGTGCAAGACTATATTAAAAAGAATATTAAGCACCTTAGTATAGGTATAACCATAGACGGAACGGAGTTAAAACACGACCTTAACCGAGTTTATAAAAACAGCGGCAAAGGTTCTTATAAAGATGTTGTGAGGAATATTCCTCTTTGGTTACAACAGTTCCCTAACGGAGATACAAAAGTAACCATTTCTTCCAATGATATTCCTTATATAAGAGAAAGCGTGTTGCATCTTTATAATTTGGGAATAAGAGGTGTAAATATAAATGTTGTTTTTGAAGATGTTTGGGAGGAAGGAGATGACAAACGCTTTGAAGAACAGTTGATGTTGCTTGCCGATGAGATAATAGATAAAGGATACTACAAAGATTATGCTTGTTCTTTCTTTTTTGAGAATATAGGGAAACCACTAGATAAAGTATTCGCAAATAAAAACTGGTGCGGAGCAGGAAAGATGCTTTCTATTGATGCTCAAGGAAACTTTTATCCTTGTACTCGTTTTGCTCAGTATTCGTTAAGAGACAAAAAGGCTTTGATAATAGGAAATGTAAAAGAGGGAATAAATAAAAATCTCTTGCGACCGTTTCTTTGTTTAGACCGCTGTACTCAAAGCAAACAGGAATGTATTGACTGTGAAGTTGCAGAAGGTTGTGCTTGGTGCCAAGGAGAGAATTATGATGCAGCTCAAACCAATACAATCTATGAGAGAAGCACTGCTATTTGCAAGATGCACAAAGCAAGAGTAAGAGCCAATAACTATTATTGGAACAAACTCTTCAGAAAACTGGAGCTTGAATGTAAAAGAGAAGAGTTTGAGAAGAGCAAAAAAGAATTGAACGATAAAATTTGTTAGCCATGTTAAAGTATCTTATAATATTATTGGACGAGAAAAGCATTTCTTTTTGTCATTATCAAAACACAAAGAAAGAAAATAAACTCATATCAAAAGAAGACCTGAAAGCAGGTATTCTTTTTGCGATGAAAGAAAACCTGAATATTCAGTTTGTGTATCCTGACTATGACTTGCCTTTAGAGTATAAAGAAATCATAAACACCATTGACCACAGCACTATTAAGCCTGTTGGTTTTGCTGATGCTGATGTTTTGGTTTGCAATTCTGTTGTGGAATTTTGTAATCAGGAATTAGACAATGAACAAGTTTATGTATTGAGAACAAACAAACAAGACTTTTTTGCAAATGTCAATAGATTGAAAGAGAATTTCTATAAATGCAAACGAACAAATATTGTATTTACAGATATAGATGCTTTTTCCGAAAATGACTTAGATAAATACAAAGAAGTTTTGCAGGACTTTGCTTCTGAAATAGAAAAGCAAATAAGAAAAGGAGAGTTTTCTCAAGTAAATATTTTAACAGACAGGATGATGCTCAAGGAGATGAATAATTGCAATGCAGGAGTAGAGAGTATAACACTTGCTTCTAATGGCAATTTTTATATCTGTCCCGCTTTCTATTATGAAAACGAAAAAGAAGACATTGGTTCTGTGGAATATGGACTGGAAATAAAGAATGCACAACTTTATCAATTAAGCCATTCTCCTTTGTGTAGAATATGCGATTGTTATCATTGCAAACGCTGTGTTTGGTTAAACAGAAAAACAACTTTTGAAGTCAATATTCCCTCGCATGAACAATGTGTAATAAGTCATCATGAAAGAAACACCGCAAGAGATTTGCAAATAAACACACAACTTTTTGACAACGAAATAAAGGAAATAGATTATTTAGATCCTTTTGATGTAAGGGAACAATGGTAAAAAAGTATGATTAAGAACATTCAAGAAACAATTAAAAAAGACAAGATAATGGAAAAGAAAAAAGTAGGTCAAGTCACCTTGGAAGAAAAAAATCAAATACAAGGACTATTTGAGAGAAGAAACGGTTTGCAAGAACTATCTAAAGTATTAACAGCAGACAATAACGAGCTATATGAGAAACTTATAAAAGATATGGGAGAAACTCAAGGAAAGTTTCAACAGTGGTGGAATGATATGTCTGCGAAATACAATTGGGAAAGTTCTGAAAACGGTAATTGGGAAATAGATTTTGAAACTTGTGAAATATTTTTAAACAATTAGAAGATTATGTTGCATTTACCTGTATTAATGATAGGAACTACTGAGTTAATTGTTATAGGCGGAGCAGTACTTTTGCTTTTTGGAGGTAAAAAGATACCGGAACTTATGCGTTCTTTGGGTAGAGGTGTAAAAGAATACAAACAAGGTCTAAACGGAGAAGAAAATTCCAAGGACCAACCTCAAGAAGAAAGTTCCCAAACCGATGAAACAAACGAACAAAACAGTTCTATCAACAATGAAACAGAAGAACAAAAACAATGAACTTCTAACCTTTGGAGGGCATCTTGAAGTTTTTAGAAAGATGCTCTTCAGGGTTATTTTTGTTACTTTATCACTTTCTGTTGCTATTTTCTATTTCAAGCAAGAGACTTTTACCCTCTTGCTTGCTCCAAGAAAATGGAATTTTATTACTTACAGGAGTATTGAATATATTCTGCAGTCTTTGGGCTGGAATTTTCATTTCACACCTTATCACATAAAGATGATAAGCACAGACTTGTCAGCTCAGTTTATGACTCATATAAGTACATCAATATATCTTGGACTTTTGATTGCGTCTCCTTATATATTGTATGAATTATTCAAATTCACCATTCCTGCGTTAAATGAAAAAGAAAGAAAGAGTTCAGTTGCTGTTGCTATTTCTATGTATATCTTGTTTAGTCTTGGGGTGTTGATGAATTATTTTTTAATTTTTCCTATTTCTTTTCGTTTTCTAAGCACCTATCAAGTAGATTCTTCCATCGAAAGCACTATCACTTTAGCTTCGTATATAAAAACTTTTTCAACGCTTACCTTTGTTATGGGGTTGGTTTTTCAGTTACCAATAGTTTCTTTCATACTCGCGAAAATGAAAGTTTTGAATGCAGACTCTTTAAAACGTTATCGCAAGCATGCTTTTATAGCTATCTTGCTTGTCTCTGCAATCATTACTCCACCAGATTTGTTTACCTTGGTTTTAGTCTCCCTGCCGATGTACTTGCTTTACGAAGTCTGTATATTTGTCACAAAAAGTATAAATAAGAAAACATAAGTTAATAAGAAAACTACATTTAAGACTTGAAATTGTTTTAGCAATAAGATTTGCAGGTGTTGTTATTTTGCATTGTAAAAAATGTCAAAACTACGTTGTAATTTGTCGGGATTAGTTTGATAAACATTGTTGCCATAATAGTAATCTGCTAAAACTTCATACAGTCGGCAGAATTCTCCAAGGTCGTGTTTGCCACGCTGTGTATCTATTGTAAGAGATAACAATTCTAATGCACGGTCGGCAGCACGATGGCATTGTTCTATATTCTTCTTACTTTTCCAGCGGTTAGCACGCGACACCTCGCTCCCAATGTTAAGCATCTGTTCGGCAAGCGACATCTGAGACCAGCGGCCAGATGCAAGTTCTTTATGTTGGTATTCTATCATTGGATTAAAGAATTTACAATATCTGTGATTTTTTTTCGTATAATGGGGTCTTGAACGTCTCTACTGCGGTTCCCCTGATATGGTCGTATGTTAATGAGAGAATCAAACTCAATAAAATCTTCACCTTCCATTTTAGGATAAAGGTTAATACCCCATAAATCTGTTTGCTCTCCTCCTAGTGTCAGCATTTCTTTTTCTATATCGGCGTGAAGCTCAGCATCAAGTCCAAGTATGCCTTGTCTCACATCAACGACAGCCTTTATCATATCGCCGAAGTATCCCGGCAACATATCATTCAATTCGCCACGACATATAGGGTGTGATAATATTTTCATAAAAAACGTATTAAGTTAGTGATTGCAAAGATACATACTTTTTTCAATATTTTGAAAATAATTTTGTCAAAAGAAAGATATTTATATCTGCTGCATCTCTTATAATACCTACAGTTCTGTCCTTTTCTTGAATTTTAAAATATCAGTATTTAATATCTGCTATTCTTAATAAAAGTTGTACTTTTGCAGGACTATAATCTTGGGATAAAGGTATGAAAAACTTTGGAATAATAGGAGTAGGAGGATATATTGCTCCAAGACATTTAAAGGCCATAAAAGATACTAACAATAATCTTGTTTGTGCTTTGGATACTAATGACAGTGTAGGAATTATGGATTCGTATTTTCCTATGTGTAATTTCTATACTGAATACGAAAGATTTGATAGATATGTTGATAAAATATCAAGAACAGACAAGAGTTTGGATTATCTTTCGGTTTGTTCTCCTAATTATTTGCACGATTCTCATATTCGTTTTGGATTAAGAAATGGTTGTGATGTTATTTGCGAAAAGCCTATTGTTTTGAATACTTGGAATATTGACTCGTTGGAAAGAATGGAGAAAGAAACAGGTAAGAATGTCTATACTATTTTTCAACTTCGTTTACATCCAGCGGTAAAAGAATGGAAAAAAAAGATAGACTCTGCTCCGACGAATAAGGTTTTTGATGTTGATTTAACTTATATTACTTCTCGGGGACTTTGGTATTATGCTTCTTGGAAAGGAGATACAGCAAAGAGTGGTGGAATTGCAACAAACATAGGAGTACATTTTTATGATATGCTTTCATGGATTTTCGGAGAAGTAAAAGAGAATATAGTACATCTTGCTTCTCATGACAGAGTGGCTGGAATGCTTTATTTTCAAAGAGCAAGGGTAAGATACTTTCTTTCTATCAACTATGATACTTTACCAGATGAGGTGAAACAAGAAGGCAAGCGTACATACAGAAAGATTGTTTGCGATAATGAAGAAGTAGAGTTTTCTGAAGGTTTTACTGAACTACACACAGAAAGTTATAAGCATATTCTTAAAGGAGAAGGTTTTACACTGCAAGATGCAAGAACTTGTATAGAGATAGTTAGTTATATACGAAATGCAAAACCTATAGGACTCAAAGGAGAATATCATCCGTTGGCCAAACTTCCATTAACAAAACATCCTTTTGAAGTGTAATTTATTTAATCAAAAATAATGCTGTTATTCAGAGATTTAAAAAATAAATAAGTTAAATAATAGATTTTTTTTTCAAAAAATTTGGTGAGAATAAAAAAACGTTATAATTTTGCAAACGCAATTCAGGAATGAAGAAGCAGTAAAGGTCTGGTAGTTCAGTTTGGTTAGAATACATGCCTGTCACGCATGGGGTCGCGAGTTCGAGTCTCGTCCAGACCGCCAAACACTTAAGGGATAAGATACTTAGATAAGTATCTTATCTTTTTTTTGTTTCTTGTATTAAAAAAATATTTAGCGAAAACTTGGTATAAGACGCTTTAGAAAAAGTCTTGATCTTTTTTTCTCAAAACTTGATCTTTTCACCCTAAAGACTTGATCTTTTTTTATTAAATCTTGATCTTTTTTTGCAAGTGTTAAACGTTTTGACTGGACGTCTTTTTTCTATTCAAGCTAAATTTGTATAATTACCTCAATAATTTTTGGATTCTATAATGTTGGCATTATATTACAGAGCTTTATATACTTTGCCGGGTTTAGATATGACGTAATCTTCTAACTCTAATTCCAAAAGCAGTGCAGAAAGTTCAAAAACAGATATATTGGTTTCTATAGCAAGAGTGTCTATATCTAATTCTCCTTTTTCTTTTAAGGTAGAGTATATTTTCTTTTGCCTGCCTTTTAGATTATCGGCTTTTGCGTCTATTGTAACAGGTGAATCTTTTCTTAATGTTTCTATAGTGTTGCTTATTTGTTGAGGTACATCATCCCACATCATCAGTTTTGCTATGCTTTTAGGAGAAGAAAGTATATTAGCACGATTTGATTCTATAAGGAAATGACAACCTTCGGAATATTTATCATTACATCTGCCTGGAACAGCAAGAACGTCTCTATTGTAATCATTGGCTAAACGAGCAGTAATCAAGGCTCCTCCTGTTTTTGCAGCCTCAACAACGATAACTAAATCACTTAAGCCTGCAATTATTCTGTTTCTTTGTGGGAAATTATAAGGAATGATAGGAGTGTGAGAGAAATACTCTGTTATAAGACCTCCCTTTTCTTTCATCTGTTGCGATAGAGTGTAGTGATCTTTAGGATATATCATATCCAATCCGTGTCCTAATACTCCAAAAGTTGGAATATTATTAGAGAGGCTTTGTTTGTGAGCCATAGAATCTATTCCATAAGCAAGCCCACTTATAATCGCTATATCTCCGAAAGATTTCAGTTCCCTGACGATAGCATCTGTCATCATACGACCATAGTCTGTAGCTTGTCTTGAACCAACAATACTGACGACGTGTTTTCCATTTAAATCACCTTTGCCATCCACGAATAAGCAAATAGGGGCATCGGGGATGTTTTTCAAACGCTGTGGGTAGGAATCATCAGTAAAGAAATAGGATCGGATATTATATTTTTCTACAAAGTTTAACTCCTTTTCGCAAGTGGCAAACATAGATCTGTTTATTATGGAATCTATGGTTTTATCCTTGGATTTGAAAATGGCCTGCAAGTCGTTTCTATTCAATCTAAACAACTCCTCGGCAGAACCAATATGGTTTAAAAGTTCAACAGCCATTCTTGGACCGATGCCTGGAGTTTTTGCAAGTGCTAACTCATAGATATTAACCATGATGAAAAAGGTATCTTTATTGTAGAGTTTGTTTTATGTTTTGTTCTAAGTCTTCTACGATGTTACTTTTAGAGATAAGTTTTCCTTCTTTTGAGAATAAGAGATAGTAAGGTATATCGTTGAAATTATATCTGTTTGTTATTGTTGTACCATCAGCAACAAGGGAAGACCAAGCAAGAGTATTCTCTTTAGACCATTTTATCCATTCATTAGGGACAGGGTCAATAGATATGCTTACAACCTCTAAGCCTAAAGAATGATATTTGTTGTAAATATTTTTAAGGTTGTCAATGACTTCTGTACATTTTGGACTTTTCACACTCCAAAAATGAACTAAAGTTATTTTCCCCTCAAAATTTCTTTCTGTGTATTCTTTTCCATCTTTGTCTTTTGCCAAGAAAACCATTTGATTAGCCATTGCCTGACGCATTATCTTTTCTTTATACTTAGAGACTAAAAAATTATGCCAAGGGTTATCTGATTTTTGATTTGAAAGTTCTTCGCAATATTTTAGCAAAGGATTATAGGTCTCTTCTATATGATTTATTTGGCTGATGATAACTGTGTAAGGAAAAGCAGAGTTGGGATAGTCGTTTGAAAAGTTTTTGCAAAGGGATACTATTTTAGTGTAGGCATTTGTGTTTTGAGGATTTTTGTATAGGGAGGCTAACTCAGTATTTATACTGTTGAGAAAATCAGAAAACTTCTCGGCTTGTTTGCTCCCTGAATATGATACAGTCAGTGGAGATTGCCCAGCGGTATATTCTTTTATTCCGGTTATGGTTAAGGTTATGTTCTTTCCTTTTTCTACAGGTAGAGGGAGAGTGCACATAAAGCGTTTTTCTTCATTGAGAATGCTTATAGTACAGTCTTTTGTTTTGTTTTTTATTTGTAGATTACTTAGATCAAAACTTACTTTACCGTTTTTTATTTCAGCTTCTGCAATATCTTCTTGTTGGCGTGAAGCTATTTGGTCAGGATCAGCATAAACTATATATACTTTTCCATTTGTTAGTTCTGGAATGCTGACATTTACTTCAGTGTGTTTGCTACACGAAACAAAAACGCAAGAAAATAACACACATATTGCAATATAAACTCTTTGCATACTTTTGTACTAAAGTTAAATTCTAAAAAAGAGATTCTGATATTAGTTATTGCTTTTATTTCTTACCAATATTTCATCTATCATTCCATATTCGAGAGCTTCTTGTGAAGTTAGCCAATGATCTCTGTCGGCATCTTGCTCTATCTTTTCTATTGTCTGACCACTATGTTGAGCAATGATAGAGTATAGTTCTTGTTTTGTTTTCTGTATTTCTTGTACTGCTATAACCATATCAGAAGCTTGCCCTTGAGTTCCTCCCATAGGTTGATGTATCATTACTCTTGAGTGTTTTAGAGCTGAGCGTTTTTTAGGAGCTCCCGCACAAAGAAGAACACTTGCCATACTTGCAGCCAAGCCTGTGCATATTGTTGCAACATCAGGACGGATATATTGCATAGTATCATAGATACCTAAACCAGCTTGAACATATCCTCCGGGAGAGTTAAGATAAATCTGAATATCATTTTTAGCATCAGTACTTTCAAGGAAAAGAAGCTGTGCTTGAATGATGTTAGCGACATCGTCATCTATAGCAGTGCCAAGAAAAATTATCCTATCCATCATAAGACGTGAGAAAACGTCCATCTGTGCTACGTTTAATTGACGTTCTTCTATGATTGTAGGGTTAATATATGCATCTTTTGTTGGAGCGAATGCACTTATTCTGCTTTGATATTTTTGATAACGATCAAGTGTTAGGGAATTAATGCCCTGTCCTTTTATTGCAAAAAGATTAAATTCTTTATTGAAATCCATAGTACTATTTTTTTATAGTTAATTATTGTTTGCAAAAGTAATATAATTTTTAGTATTATGGAACTCAATGCGAGTAAAAAATAAATATATAGGAAAAGAATAAATAATAAAATTGACTTTTCTTGCTATAGTTTGTTTTCTTTTTTGTACTTTTGCATTTTGTATTGTGTATAAATAAATAAAAAGAGAGATGAAAAAAATAACACTATTACTTGTTATTGTTTGTGCAACAATATCTTTACAAGCACAAAACTATGTGACTGATGCTTTTTTTGAAGCAAGAGCAGGTTTTCACAACCAAATAGATGATAATAATAAATATTCAAATCATTTTACGGGAGATTTCTTTAACTTTCAGATGTTCGGCAACATAACAGATAACATTTCTTATCGTGTGCGTCAGCGATTAAACACTAACCCTTTTGCAAATGATAATATTCTTAATGCTACAGATTTTTTGTATTTTGATTGGAAGATAAATGATAAATGGTCTTTGATGGTAGGAAAACAGGAGATATATATAGGAGGTTTTGAATATGATTATGCTCCAATAGATGTTTATTATTGGTCAGATTATTGTAATCAAATACCTCAAAGTTATGGAATGGGAGTGAGTCTTGGATATACTTTCAAAGAAAATAATATCATTTATTTGCAGGCAATAAATTCACCTTTTTCTCTTGGAGACAATGATAATTTGCTTGCTTATAACCTAATTTGGTTTGGAGATTTGTTTTCTTGGTGGAAAACTATTTGGTCGGCAAATTATGTTGAAGCAGTAAATGATAAAGGTTTATTCTATATTGCTTTGGGAAATAAGTTTGAAATGGGTTATTTCTATCTTGAAGCAGACTATACGGAACAGATAAATACAACACAAAAAGAGAACAAATATTCTTTTTCTTTAGCTGGAAAGTTGGATTATAACTATAGAGATAAATTGGATATATTTGTAAAAGGAGGCTATGATGATAATAGTATAAACTATGTAAATACGCTAAACAATCCTTTTGTTTATAGAGATCCTTACAAATATGTTGGTGGTGGCGTAGAATATTATCCTTTGGATAGCAAAGACCTTAGATTGCATTGTGTTTATTATTATAACAATGAAGATAAAATACACAACTTAGATTTGGGCGCAACTTGGAAACTCAGTGTAAAGACTCCCAACAAGCCTATAAGTAAAATATTCTAAACACTATATAATCTAAATAGTATGAAAAAGTTTTTTGAACATAAGGTAAAAGAAGCAATAATTTTTCTTGTAGTCATTGTCGTTGTTTTTGGGTTATTGGCTTCTCGCATGGGAATGGCAAATATGATGAATACCATAATGAGAACAGCGCATGATCTTTTATTGAATACAGTTTTCTACCTAATGGGTATAACTGTTTTGACAGGAGCTTTGAGCAAATTGTTGGCAGAGTTTGGTGTTGTTAGTCTGTTGGAAAAATTGCTAAGACCATTAATGAAACCTTTATATAATCTTCCTGGTGTTGCAGCATTAGGAGGAGTGATGACTTTCCTTTCAGATAATCCTGCTATTATTGCTTTATCAAAAGATAAAAACTTCTCTTCTTATTTTAAAAAATACCAGCTTGTATCTCTAACTAACTTTGGAACTGCTTTTGGGATGGGTTTTGTGGTTATAATATCAATGGTAGGATATGGGCAGAACTATATGCTGGGAGCTATTGTAGGATTGATAGGTGCAGTGGTTGGTAGTGTTGTTTCTACTCGTCTAATGCAACGATTTATTCTTAAATCATATCCAGAAATGAAAGAATCAGTTGTTCCTCATGCAGTACAAGATGATACGGAAATACCAGAATCTGCTCAGCAAAAAGATAGTCTATTTCTTAGAGTATTGAATTCTTTACTTGATGGCGGAAAAACAGGAGTAGAACTTGGACTTGCCATTATTCCAGGAGTACTTATTATTACAACACTTGTATTATTAATAACCAATGCCGCACCAGCAGGAGGCTATGATGGAGGTATAGGACAAGGTGTTCCTATCCTACCTTGGCTTGCAGATAAAATACATTGGGTTTTTGAGTGGTTATTTGGTTTTAGCCACATGGAGTTTATTGCATTTCCAATGACGGCTTTGGGTAGTGTCGGTGCTGCTCTTGGATTAGTCTCTTCTTTTGCAAATAGTGGAATTTTAGATGGTAATGCTGTAGCCGTTTTTACTGCAATAGGTATGTGTTGGAGTGGTTATCTTTCTACACACGCTGCTATGTTGGATTCTTTAGGATATAGAAAACTTATTTCAAAAGCTATCTTAGCACATACGTTTGGAGGTTTGGCTGCAGGTATTTTTGCCCACTTCCTATTTTTGTTGCTGTCTTTGATATAAACTTCAAACGAAAGAATGAAAGAAATTTCTTTAGGAAATATATTACAAAAGATAAACTATCCGAAGGATATTAAGTCGTTGTCTAAGTCTGAATTGAAAGAACTTTGCAATGATGTAAGGCAATATATTATAGATGTATTAAGTGAAAATCCAGGACATCTTGCATCTTCTTTGGGTACTGTGGAACTTGCTGTTGCACTACATTATCTTTTTGATATTCCTAATGATACTTTAGTTTGGGATGTTGGACATCAAGCATACGCTCACAAAGTGCTAACAGGAAGAAAAGAAGATTTTAAGAATATTAGAAAACTTAATGGTCCAAGTGGATTTCCTCGTAGAGATGAATCTTCTTTTGATAGTTTTGGAACAGGACATGCTTCGACATCTGTTTCTGCCTCTTTAGGTATGGCAGTTGCAGATAAGATTAAAGGAGATAGTTCCAAATATCATATTGCTGTTATTGGAGATGGTTCAATGACAGGTGGTGAAGCCTTTGAAGCACTTAATCATGCTGGGAGTACATCAGCTAATTTGCTTGTTATTCTTAATGATAATGGTATTGCTATAGATGAAGGAGTAGGAGCATTGAGTCAGTATCTTACCACAATTACAACTTCACATACATATAACAGAATAAAAAACAAGATATGGAATGCTCTTGGAGGTAACAAAGAAGAATATAATCCTCATAGAACATTTTTTAAACGTATTTTGTTTTCTATAAAATCATGGTTTTCGGGAAAGAGTAACTTCTTTGAAGCTTTGAACTTTAGATATTTTGGACCAATAGATGGCAATGATTTAAATCAACTTTTAAAAACATTAAGTGGATTAAAAAGAATACAAGGGCCAAAACTTCTTCATATAATAACAAAAAAAGGTAAAGGATTAGTAGCAGCAGAAAACAATCCAACAACATATCATGCTCCTGGTTTGTTTAATTCTGAGACAGGAGCATTAGAATCTAAATCCGAAAAAGAAGGAGGTGTAAAGAAATTTCAAGAAATATTTGGAGAAACACTAATCTCTTTAGCACAGAAACATAAAAATATTGCTTGTATTACTCCTGCTATGCTTACAGGTTCTGGCCTTAATGAAATGAAAGAAAAGTTCCCAGATAGAACTTTTGATGTTGGTATAGCGGAAGAACATGCTGTTACTTTTTCAGCAGGATTATCTACAAGGGGAATAATTCCTTATTGTTGTATATATTCTTCATTTTTGCAGAGAGGTATAGATCAGATTATACATGATGTTGCCTTGCAAAATCTTCATGTTGTTTTTTGTATTGATAGGGCTGGACTTGTTGGAGAAGATGGAGCAACACATCATGGAGCTTTTGATTTAGCCTACTTAAATATGATTCCGAATATGATTGTTGCTGCTCCTAAAGATGAATACGAACTGCAAGATATGATGTATTTGGCTTATAGTGTAGATAAACCTTTTGCTATTCGTTATCCACGAGGTAAATGTTTTCATAGATATTCTCAATATACTGTTAAGAATTTAGAAATAGGCAGAGCAGAAAAAGTTTTTGAGGGAGAAAAGACGGCTGTTTTAACTATAGGTTCTATATACAACAATGCAAAAAAGGCTATTGAAAGCCTAAAGCAAGAAGGAAAGAATGTTGGTTTATATAATATGCGTTTTTTAAAACCTTTAGACACTTCTCTTTTGGATGAGGTCTGTGCTAAGTATGATAACATCATAACAATAGAAGATGGTGTAATAAGAGGTGGTTTTGGTTGGACTGTGGAAGACTATATAAGACAGCATAAATTAAATAATAATATAACTTGTTTGGGGTTGCCAGATAAATTTATAGAACATGGTTCTGTATCTGAACTACAAAAGTTGTGTGGTATTGATGTAGAAAGCATAACGGAAACAATCAGACAAATAAAATAAGGATTTTGCTATATGAAGAAGATATTTTTGATATTATTGCTTACAACGTTGGGATTATGTACTAATAATCTTTATGCTAACGAAGAAAAGGAAAGTTTTAATGTTGGAAATACAATAATGCAACACCTTGGCGATGAACATTCTTGGGAGATATGTTCTATCAAAGGTCATGAGATAGCAATACCTTTACCTGTTATATTAATAAATGATGGTAAAGTCTCTGTTTTTATGTCTAATCATCTACATGAGGGAGAAGCATATAAAGGTTTTCGTTATGCAACAGAAAAAGATGGTGTAAAACTAAAAGGAAAGATAATAAGTGTGGATAATAAGAATGAATACTTAAGCACTCCTTTAGATTTTTCTATAACAAAGAATGTTTTTGGAATAATGATAGTCTGTGGTTTTATTGTCTTCGTTGTTTTGCGTAGTGTAAAGCGTGCAAAGAAAAGAGAAGGACAAGAGCCAAAGGGCATTCAAACAGTATTGGAGTTTTTTATAGGCTTTATTTCAGAAGACATAGCAAAACCAAACATAGGCGAAGAGCATTATGGAAAATATATGAACTATCTTCTGTCTGCTTTTTTGTTTATCTTTTTGTGTAATCTTTTTGGCTTGATGCCGTTTTTCCCCGGAGGAGCAAATATCACAGGGAATATAGCTGTAACAATTGTTTTGGCACTATTTACTTTTGTTATTATGATGTTTTCTACAACAAAGCATTATTGGAAACATATAGTTAATCCATCAGTTCCTGCTTGGTTGAAACTGCCTGTTCCTCTTATGCCAGCTTTAGAATTTATAGAAATATTTACAAAACCATTCTCTCTTTGTGTGCGATTGTTTGCAAACATAACTGCTGGACATGTTATTATGCTTGCATTTGTTTGTATCATATTTATCTTTGGTGCTAATTCTCCTATTTCTGGTTATGGTTTTAGTGTGGTTTCTATTTTGTTTGGGGTCTTTATGTTTTTGGTAGAATGTTTAGTTGCTTTCATTCAAGCATACGTTTTCACATTTCTTTCTGCTATATATATAGGTATGGCAAGAGAAAAATAATGATAGTTAAATTTTATTTTTTATGAAAAGGGTAGTTTTTGTTTTATTAGTGTTGTTTTTTGCCCAAGCTTATTCTCAAGATACTTTATATAATAAAGCACTTAAAGCTATAGATGAGAAAAGATGGTTTGACGCAGAACATCTTTTGACCAAAGCATTAAAAAATGGTGAAGATGAGTTAAGGTGTTCATACGAGTTGGCTTGGACTTATTATTGTAACGATGAATTTCAGAAAGCAATAAACGTTTTGAAACCTTTTTTAGAAAAACCTGACAGCATTCCAAGCGATGTCTATCAACTTCTTGGTAACGCATACGATGAAAATGGCAATTCATATAAGGCTGTGGATATATACACTATGGGTTTAAATAAATACCCTAATGCAGGCAATCTTCATCTTGAACTTGGTAACATAAAATATAAAGAGGGAAACTATAGGGAGGCTCTTTATTGGTATGAGAAAGGGATTGAAAAAGACCCGATGTTTGCTTCAAATTATTATAGAGCTGCCAAAGTCTTTCTTATGAGTACAGAAGTTGTATGGGGGTTGTTATATGGAGAGATATTTATGGTTCTGGAACCAGAGAGCGAAAGAAGTAAAGAGTTTTCTAAGGAACTGTTCTATGCTTATAGGGATGGGATTTCTTTAGGAGCAAACGCAAGCGTAGATTTCAATAACAATATCATTGTATATTCTGATTCTTTTGAACGGAAAAATGTTTTTCCATCTGTTTTCAATTCTTTGATGTTGAAATGTGTGCGTGGCAAACGTTATATAGATATATCAACTCTTGGTCAGATACGCAAACTCTTTATTTCTAATCTATATAAAGAAGCAAAAGATTTTGATAATCCTCTGTTTAATTATGAAAAAAAACTTATGGATAACGGATTATTTGACGCTTACAACTATTATCTTTTTGCGTATGGCAATACAAAAGAAAGTTCTTCTTGGATAAATTCTCATAAGACTATGTGGGATAAACTTCTAAAATATCTCAGAGCTAATCCTATTCCCTTAACTAACAACTATTACTTCTCTCGCTACAATATGGAGTAGAATTTGCACAATAAAAGAAAATAAATTTCGTTTTTATAACATATTATTAACATTAAACCGATGGGCTGAAATGTGATAACATCAGCAAATTTAATTATGAAGAAATTATTTAAAAGATTATTCTTTATTTTGTTCGCAACAGCAACAGTATTCAGTTTTTCTGCATGCGATGACGATGATGATGACGATGCGACAAACCTTAGCCAAGCTCAAATAGAAGAATATATATATGGAGTTTGGACCCTGGATTTAGGTGATACTTATTATCGTTTCTGGCTTGCAGAAGATAATGGAGATGATTACAATGGCAATTTCCACTATTACGATAAAACCGATAGTGATAGAGTTCTTTTGGTTACAGATTTTCATTGGGAATTAGATGGCAACACAATTATAATTACTCTTCCTGATTATATGCAACAAGAAGGCGATATAACTTATAAAATAGTTGAAATAAGTGCTTCAAAGATGAAGTTTAAAGGAGCTTTGCCTCATAATCAAAAAGAAGGAACTTATACTCTTAGAAAAGAAGGAAATATCGATAGATAATTTGTTTTAGACTACCATAAGTTCGTAATCAAAAAAGCAGTAGATTGAGATACAATTTCTCTCTACTGCTTTTGTTATTGATAGATGTATGTTGCCTATCTTTTGAAAGATATCCCAATAAGAGTCCTTTTGTTTTTGTTTATACAATAATAATATGAAATCTACGTTGTTAGAGTATGTTGTTAATAGAACAGAATATTGATAGAATAAAGCAGTTATGCAATGCCCATGATGTGTTGCAGATGTCGGTATTTGGATCAATACTTACAGAACATTTTGATGAACAAAGTGATATAGACATTCTTGTCTCTTTTAATTCAATACCTTTAGAGAATTATGCAGATAACTATTTACAACTACAGGTAGAACTCCAAAATCTTTTGGGAAGAGAAGTGGATCTTGTTGAGGATAAAGCTATCCGAAATCCAGTTTTCCGTGAGAATATTGATAGAACAAAAGTACAGATTTATGGACGAGTATAGCAAGAAATACCTTTTGGATGTTTTGAACGCATGCAAAGAAGTAGAATCATTTTTTGAAGGTAAGAAAATATTTTCTGACTTTCAGATGGATATTCTCCGCCAGCGTGCAGTTGAACGTAACGTGGAGATAATGGGAGAGGCTATTAACAAACTGATGAAACATGACCAAACAGTATTTCTTCCTAATGCTAAAGCTATTATTGGAACTCGTAATAGAGTTATTCATGCTTATGATAACGTAACACCAGAATTCCTTTGGAGTTTAGTAATAAATCATATTCCCAAACTTCATCAAGATATATTAAATCTTTTGAAGAAATAATCTTACATTTTCTTAAAAAACATAATTAGTCTCAAAAGAGATGGGGCTACAAACGGTATATATTTTATTTCTTACACCCAATTGAAGTTAAAATAGAAGATATATTATATGGAAAGATAATTATCTCTAATTTGCAATGTTGTCTTCTAGTTTTTTCTTGCATTTTGCAATTCCCTCTTCTGCCTCTGATTGTATCGTTGGAATGTTGTAGCCTGTTAAATTAAACGATGCATTCTTGTAATATGCTAACGCATTATCATATTTTTCTTGAATGTAATATAATTCACCTAATCTTAAGTAAATCATAGACTCATATATGCTTTTTATTTTATAATCTTTAGTATTACTTGCTACATCCAACATAGTGTTCAGGAGTTCTTCTGCCTGTGTATATAGTTTTTTCTTGAAGTAGTATTGTGTACGTAAAAAATATATGTCCATGTATTCTCTAATGTTTGATCTGTAATAGTGAGTAAATACATCCGATAAGAATACATATTCAAAGCCTTTGTTCGCCATATCAAAAGAATCTATTGCTATGTATAGTTCAATCAGGCGATGGTATATATGTATTACAGTAGGATGATCAGGCTTTACGACCTTTAGACAGTCACTCAAAGCTTCTTTAAAATACTGTTCGGCATAATTGTATTTTTCTTGATGAAAATGATAATAGCCTATGTCGCATTTGACTTTTGCCATATCAATAATGTTTTGAATTGTAGGTAAATCCAAAGAATCTGTATATATTTCTAATGCTTTTTTGTAATAACTTAATTGCGTACCATCATTATAACACTGTCCCAAAAGATGATAAATATTTGCAATTTGAGCATAGCGACCTTTTTCTACATCTATATTATTTTCAATGCAATGATAGAGCCTAGGTAGAGCGAACTCGCATTTATCTATGCATCTCTCTCTTTCACCCTGAAGATAATATATCTGTGCTATATTTGCATGACAAATGGCTATATTGCAAAAGTAGGCAGTCAGCCCACTATCACTATCACTGAAAGACCATTTTATTGCTTCCTCATAATAATCTAATGCTTTATCGTACTCTTCTGAATAATTACAAACATTTCCGAGATTGATGAAGCACAATGGAAATAAAACAATATCCGTAACGTCTTGTGCTGCGGCGAGTAAAGCTTTTTCAAAATACTGAAATGCCTCATTGTATTCTCTTTTTGCGACATAGATATATCCTTTACTATTATATAAAATTGCGACCATTTTTTCATTCTTTTCTTCAAATTTTAGAGCAATATTTAATGCTTTATCGTAATATTCTAATGCTTTATCGTAATTTCCAACATACACTCGAGCAATCTCTCCTGCTTCAAATAGACACCCTATATTTTCTGGGTCTTGTTCAAGTTTGATTTCCATATAATACAATGCACTATCGTATTTAAAGATGGATTTAAAGTAATCAATCTTTATATCACATTCTCTGATTATGGTTTCGGTTTCTTTCTCTACAGCTTCTTTTAGTTGTTTGTTCTGCTCGGAGCGTGTTTTTAAGTCAGGCTTTTGATTTATCAATTCAATGGCTTTTGCAAAGTCTCCGTTCTCGTATGCCTCAGCGATACTTATATCTAATTCGTTAGTCAGGTTTTTATAGTCCAGATAGACAAGTCTTTTTACCAAATCAGGCAAATCCTTTAGTTGTTGCTCATAATTTCTATTTAGTTGTTCTATTTTAGAATAATCTCCCTTCAATTCTTTTATTTGTTTTTCATACTCAGCCTTTAGAGCCTTTTCTCTTTTTTCAATCAATGCTTTGGTTTGTATCTCTTCATCTTTCTTTGATATAAGAACTATCTCTATTGGAGAGAGAGAATAAGTTTTAAATTTGTTCAGAAGTTTTTCATCAACAAGATTGTATCCATTAAGTTCTACCTTAGTAATAGTATAACCTTTTTTACCTTTTACAGTTGCTACAGGTATTTCAAAACTTCCTCCATCCTTAGATTTTGCTACGTTATTATTTTCTTTGCTTGTAATTACAGCACCATTAATATATTTTGCAGGCTTACTTGCTTTATGTATTGTACGAACATAACCTGTCTGTTTTTGTGCAAATATTGTTGCAGTCAGAGACAATAATGCTAAAAATAATAATACTTTTTTCATAGGCTACTTGATTTTTTTGATTTGACCTTTAACATCATAAGTAGGACTTATGATATTTCTGTTTTTGCTGTTGTGTTTTATTAAAATGTATTCTTTTCCCTGTTTTTCTAATGGAATAAGGCAATGTAAAGAGCCTTCTTTATCTGTTGTATATTTTACTTTGTCAACATAGACAATGGTATTTTTCAGCGGTTTTCCTGATACTTCATCTTCAAGCTCTAAGTTTATATATCCCCAAACACTATCATTTCTGTGGATATTTATTTTCTGATTGTCTTGTAAAACAAATGTAGTGTCAAGAGAAAGATAATCGTTGAATTTTTCTTCCTTGTCCGTAGTTTTGAAAGATACTCTAACCTGTTTTCCAATATACTTTGCGGGAATATTGGGGAACAGGGCTTTGTCTTCAAGAGATATAACGGTATCTTTGCGTATATCGTTGTCAAGATATAGGATGATTTCCGCATTATTCAGAGGCGGCAGGTTCTTATTGTGAAAAGAGATTTCATTAAGAGATATTGTTACATCTTGAGGCTGATTCTTTTGTATTGCAAACGCCATAGAAAGCAATATAGCCAAGCAAAGCAAAAACGTTGCTAAGATATTTTTTATTCTTCTTCGCTTGTCTCTTTCCCAAAGTTCATCAAATTCTAAGTTGTGCAGCTTGGCAAGTATCTTAATGAAAGCCTTATGTCTTTTTATTCGGCGTGAGCCTTTGCCTTCTTCGTTTATGTTGGCACCAAGTATCTCATGGTTGTTTTCTTGTGAGGATGTGCGAGGAAAATATTGTTTGAGTGTGGGATGATAACACTCATTTTCATCATTGGAATAAGGGGTGCCCTCAACAATAAAAGGAATTATTTTGTCTTGTCTTCCAAGTTCTATAAAAGTTCTGATTTCTTCTCCAACCCATTCAGATTTTACTGACTTTGTAGAGCAGACAACGATGAGGTATTGTGATTTTAATAAATCCTTGTGCAACTCCTTTTTCAGAATGTCAATGCCTATATCTGTATGATAGCGGAAACAAGGTTTAAGTTTGCGAACAATAGATGTGTGTTTCTTGCATATAGCAACAGGAAGTTTGTATTGCTCTAACTTGTTCTGCAACCACTTCGCCCATTTCTCATCGTCGCTTTTATAAGATATGAAAGCGTAGTACTTATATGTGTCGTTATTGTTGTTTATCTGCTCCATATTACACTCCTAAGACAATGTCTGCATCATATCCAATTTGCTGCTTATTTCCATTCCGATTTTTAGGGTAGGTTCGCTTTTGCCCGACAAATATTCGCTGACTCTTGAGGGACTTACACCCAAAAGTGAAGAGAGCTTGACCTGAGTTAATCCCATTTCATACATTCGTAACTTCAGGACTTCAATGAGAGGTGGTTTTTGTATAGGATAGTGTATATCCTCATAGTCTTCAATCAGTGAAGAAAGTAAATCCAACTCTATATAGTTCTTGTCATCTTTGGAAGTCATATCATTGACCAAGTGCAATAACTCATCTATCCTTGACAGTATTTTTCTGTATTCCGTTTCATTTTTTATAGCAGTCATAATCCAAATGTTTTTAATGTCTTTTATTTTGCCATATTCTGAATGTGAGCCTACAAACTTTATATAGACTGCTTTTGGTGTGAAGTGTATTACAACAACAAATCTATAGTCGTTGCCATGAATGTTAAAGACATAGTGTTGATTCCCAACACTATCTACAGAGTTGAAAGTCTTTTTTATATCCGCAAAACAAGATCACTCTGCTTTTTTAGTCTTTTCATACCAATCTTCTAACGCAACCCTGCTTTTTGGTTCTTTGGTGTAGAACTCAACTAAAGCTCTTTTGGCAATTATTCTCATAAATAATAATTTTTGCAAAAATAAACTATATTTCTTGAATTTGAAAATTTTATTCTAAAATATGTAATTCTAAAATTGCTATTAAATTTACTAAGAATGATATAAAGCCTTTCTTTTATTGTAAACAACATCCGCTCTCGCAGGACTTGGTTTTGCGAGAGGGATATAAGGTCTTTTTGAAAAAAAGTCTTCGTTTTCGTTTATGAAGTCTTCGTTTTTGTTGAAAAAGTCTTGGTTTTTAGAAACGAAAACGAAGAGTTTTTGCCTTATATTTAGGTGATAATCAATAGGTTTTGATACTATATTTCTTTCATTAAAAAGAATATATGAGGAGTCTTCGCTTGAGAATTATGGTTTTAAGTATATATATTACGTTCTTGCAAAAACTTTACTCAAAACCACTGATTATCTATTTGCAAAGATAAGATATTTTTTTGAGATATGCAAATTTTGTATGGTAATAATATTGATTTTATATTGTTTTGGCAGATTCTGTGTTTTGTAAAGAAAAATGCCATAAACTCTTTTGAAGTTTATGGCTTTGATATTGTACATAAGATGTTGTGTAATTAGAATCTGTCGGAATCTCTTCTCATACTGTTGTTGCGCATAGGAGAGAATCTGTTCTGAGAGTTGTTTGAAGGTCTTTGTCTGTTGTTGCTGTTGCTATTGTTGTTTCTTGGAGAAGATGATCTCTGAGACTTTGACTCAACATAACCTTCTGGTTTAGGGATAAGAACTTTTCTGGAAAGCTTAAACTTACCTGTCTGCTTATCTATTCCTATAAGTTTTATTCTGACTTGGTCTCCTTCTTTGAGAACATCAGAAACGTTTTCTATTCTCTTCCAATCTATCTCTGTAACGTGAAGCAAGCCTTCTTTTCCTGGCATAAACTCAATGAAAGCACCAAAAGAAAGGATAGATTTCACTACTCCGTCATAAACTTCTCCAACTTCGGGTACAGCAGTTATGGCTTTGATTTTTGCAACAGCCTTTTCTATGCCTTCTTTGTCAGCAGATGCTATCTGAACTAAGCCGAAATCGCCAACTTCTTCAATAATGATAGTTGTGTTGGTTTCTTTCTGCATCTCTTGTATTATCTTGCCTTGAGGTCCTATAACAGCACCAATGAATTCTTTCGGAATATGCATTGAAACAATACGAGGTACATGAGGTTTGTAGTCTTCTCTTGGAGCAGGGATAGTGTCTGTGATAATGTTAAGGATATGTTCTCTTCCGCGTTTTGCTTGTGCAAGAGCTTGTGCAAGTATATCGTATGAAAGTCCTTCACATTTTATGTCCATTTGGCAAGCAGTGATACCATCAGCAGTTCCACAAACTTTGAAGTCCATATCTCCTAAGTGGTCTTCATCGCCAAGGATGTCTGAAAGAACAGCCCATTTACCATCTTTTTCTATCAGTCCCATAGCAATACCAGAAACAGGCTTAGAAATAGGAACACCTGCGTCCATCAGTGCTAAACAGCCAGCACAAACTGTAGCCATGGAAGAAGAACCGTTGCTTTCCAATATATCACTTACAACGCGGATAGTATAAGGACAGTCTTCTTCGTTAGGGAGTACTTGTTTCAAAGCACGCATAGCAAGATTGCCGTGTCCTATCTCTCTTCTTGAAGTAGATTTGTTGCCTTTTACTTCTCCTGTTGCAAATCCTGGGAAGTTGTAGTGAAGAATGAAGCGGTTAGAACCCTCTATCATTGCTCCATCTATTGTTTGTTCGTCAAGTTTTGTTCCTAAAGTACATGTAGAAAGCGATTGTGTTTCTCCTCTTGTGAAGATAGCTGAACCGTGAGCTGAAGGAAGATAATCAACTTCTGCCCAGATAGGACGGATTTCTTCAAGTTGTCTTCCGTCTAAACGTACTCTTTCATTGAGAACCATATTTCTCATGGCTTCTTTCTCAATGTTTTTGTAGTAACGGTTAAGCATTACAGCATGATCTTGCTTGTATTCTTCTTCCAAGGTTGAGAAGAAATCCTCTTTTATTGCTTCAAATCTTTCACCTCTTTCGTGTTTAGACTTGATTCCTTCTTTTGCGAGATCATAACACCTCTGATAGCAAGCATCATGCATCTTTTGTTTTATTTCTTCGTCATCTTCTTCATGGCAATATTCTCTCTTGACGGTTTTTCCAACCATTTCAGTTAGTTCTTCAAGAGCTTGGCAATGTATCTTTATAGTTTCGTGAGCAGCCTTTAGAGCTTCAAGCATAGTCTCTTCAGAAACCTCTTTCATCTCTCCTTCAACCATCATTATATTGTCCTTTGTAGCAGCAACGATAAGGTCTAATTCTGCCCTTTCTTGTTCTTCGTAGTTTGGATTTATCTTAAACTCTCCATCAATCAAAGCAACACGACATTCACTTACAGGTCCGTCAAAAGGAATATCACTGCATGCTAAAGCACTTGCAGCAGCTAAAGCAGCTAAAGCATCTGGTGGATTTTTTTCATCACCAGATATAAGAGTAATCTGTACTTGTACTTCTGCGTGATAGTTATCTGGGAATAGAGGTCTTAAAGCTCTATCTACCAAACGAGAAATAAGAATTTCGTACTCTGAAGGACGTGCCTCACGTTTAAAGAATCCTCCGGGAAATTTACCTGTTGCAGCAAATTTTTCTTGATAATCAACACTCAAAGGCATAAAATCTACGTCTGCTCCAGCTTCCTTCTTAGCACATACAGTAGCGAGTATCATAGTATCGCCCATTCTTACAACAGCAGAACCGTCTGCTTGCTTTGCCAACTTGCCGGTCTCTATTTCTATTTGTCTTCCATCAAGCAAGTTGAAGATTTTTTTTGTTCCAATCATCTCTTATTTTTTTTACATCTTTCCAAGTGAAGCCCTGCTTGGAATAATAACCATAAATCATAAGGTTTTAACCCTAAATAAATAGCACATCTGGCTTCAAACTAATCATAAAACAGCAAAAAAGCAAATATGACATAGAGTTTTGTCATATTTGCTATCAGATTTTAAATTTTTAGTTTCTCTAACATTATTTTCTTAAACCTAAAGCTTTTATTATGGCACGATATCTTTCAATATCTTTCTTCTTTAAGTAGTCAAGCATCTTTCTACGCTTACCAACTAAAAGAACTAAAGCTCGGTTTGTGAATTTGTCATTTTTATGTTCTTTACAATATTCAGTAAGGTGTTTGATACGGAAAGTAAATAAAGCTATTTGACCTTCTGCACTACCTGTATCTTGTGCATTTTTACCATACTGAGCAAAGATTTCTTGTTTTTTTTCGCTTGTTAAATACATTTTATTCTTTTTTTATTTGTTAAACCATAATGAACTAACGGCAAATATTACATCAGCCCTCGTCCAATTTTGAAGTCGCAAAATTACAACCTTTTCTTTTATTGACAAAATATTCTAAAAAAAATCACTAAAGAAAAATTAAGTAATGTGAAATTTAAAGTAAATATAGAGAAATATTTATGCTTCCTGTATTAATAGAGGAAAAGCTGTATCTTGCAGTAAATAGCAAGATTTTAGAATTTCCATTATTGTCTTTTACACCAATTTTCTTTGTTTTAGTTTGAATTAAATTATCTTCTGTTATTATGGAGTCTGATAAGTTGATAAGTTCATTTATAGTTTTTTGAAAAATATCCATATCTACATCCACGTTTGTGCCAGAAAAAATAAGGGATATTGTTGTTCCATCAATATATGCTTCACATTTAGAGACTCCCTCTCCTTTGCATTCTATATAACAAATCCGGGTTCCATTTTTATTGACAGCCCAATATTGATCTACTACGTTAAAACCATAGTATTTGTCAATTACATGTAAGCCAAGAAAGCCACTGTGTATTTTAACTAATTTGCCTCCATCTTTTACTACATTCAATTCAAATGGAGGGTTGTCTGCTTTTAAAATAGAAGCACTAAATATGGTTGTACACGATAGAGTAATAATTAAAAATATTTTTTTCATAGTTTAAAACGATTTGTTTTTATTGCATTTATAAAATTCTTATATGTATATATTTCCCTTATTCCATTATTAGTTTCTATAATTATAATAGGAAATTGTTTTTTATTTAAGGAACTTATATAGTTATTTTTATTATTTTCTGATATAACAAATAGTCTTTTGTTAATATTTGGGAAATAGTATTTAGAACTATTATAAATAGCCTTTTTTGTCGCAATATCATAAGAATTATTCTCATCCAATATAGATAATGTATGTATG